>ULOC01039927.1_pt1 | contig 12174 bp, 9 predicted proteins | sample 1952181 | NCBI WGS metagenome assembly ULOC01 (sample SAMEA4835592, study PRJEB28245) | human gut metagenome | biome: gut microbiome; material: fecal sample | place: Denmark | collected 2008
CCTTTGAAACCACATATATATCCTTATCTGTTTTTTTATTTCCATAAGTCAAATCAGTTTTTGAAAGCAACGACATATCAATTACAAACAAGTTAATTTTTGTGCTATTTATTTTTGTTTCATCAGCAAATTGCATTTTTGAAACTGTTGTTAAACCAGAAATATCTAAAACTGCCGTATCGCCTACAGGATACTCACCAGAATTTGCCTCTTTATAACTATCAACTAAATTTTGTATCTGACCAAGTTCACTAGCAAACTTCGTTAGTTTTGCTCTATTTAGAGCATTAATTCCAGATACAGTTGTCGTGGTAGCAAGTATTACCAAAATTAACGTCATTATAAATAACGTAACTAAAGAAATTCCACTTTTCATATTCTTCATAAACATACCTCTTAAATCTTACTCATATTATTATAATTCAAGTTTCTTTTTTAATTCATCTGTTAAAGTGTAATATGTATTATTACCAATTGTTACGCCTTTTAAATAATACACCCTACCAGTAGTTTCAGAAATAGCATATATATCATATGTAGAAGACTCATTTCCTCTTGAAATTGTTTCAACTCCTGCCTCATATAAATCAATTTTTTTAAGTGAAACTACATTAGATGAGTAACCTGGTTCACCAGAAAATTGAGCTTTTTCTGTTATTGATGAAATATTAAAATTGATACTATCCTTTACTGGATATTTTCCATTTAAAAATTCGTATTGTTCAGCTACTTTTTGCAAGTTATATATCTCAGTTGCAAACTCCCTTTGCTTGGTAGAAGTATTTATTCCTTTAAATGAAAATAACACCGTTCCTGAAATTATTAACATTATAACTATAGTAATTACAAGTACAATCATTGTTATACCATTTTTTATATTAAAAACTTTATGTCTAAACTTATATTTTTGTTCAAATTCACTCATAATTCAACCTCTTATCACTATTTTACATATATATTGTATACTTTATTTTCATAATTGTCAACGATAATTTTTAACAAATTTATATAGATAAAACGCTTCTGATTTTGTAAATCTAAAAAAAAAATATGTAGATATAATGACGTTTTTTGTCATTTCCTACATACTACTTATTGTTATATAGCTTATATTTAAAAGTTAAAAAATCCTCACCACTCCTATTAAAAGTGGTGAGGTAATCTATATTAATTAAAGTTTAGAAATCATCATCCAGATTTGAATCTACAGTGTAGACTTCTACGGATGTTGTTTCTGGTATTGTTGTGGCAGCCGGTGTATCCTTAACATACGTTGGCTTTGCCTCTTCTGCTGCAGTAGTTGTAGCAGTCGCAGTAGTTGTTGCTTCTTCTGACGCTGGAAGAGTTTCAGTCGGAGATGCCGTTGTACGCTCTTGGTACTCGGTAGACGGCTGTATATTTTCCGGCTCCTCCTGTTCTGCTGCTTCCTGTGATGCAGATGCTGATACACTTTCTTCCAATGCTGGGTCAATCGTGATCGGATTGTCACCCCAAGTTGGATCCGTTACAGGATCGGTAGGACGCTTGAGAATGGTCACAACTACCTCACAAGTATAACCATTCCACGAAATATGGAATGTGACATTTCCTGCAATATTTCCCTGGTTAGCTTCTGGACAATACCATCCGCTAACCTCCTCTTGAGTACCATCACTATATACCGCTTTCACGAATATATAGTTACACCAGTCAAGCTTAACTTGACCTTCGTACACTTTACCATAATCACCAAGTGTTGCGGTGATTCCGGTAATTTCCCTGGTCTTCGCTGGTTGCTCTGCAGAAGATTCACCAGGCTGTGTAGGCTGTACTGGAACAGTTGCTGGCACTGTTCCATCCGGATTAACATGATCCTCTGGAACAGTCGGCTGTTCAGATGTACCAGTTTCTCCACTTGCATCTGTTGTTTGCTCGCAAGTTGGAAGCTCTTCTCCACATCTTAGAGCCTTGCAATAACTACAATTACAATTTACATTGTAAACGTAATTGTAGATATTTAATGTGTCAATGTAGAAGTTATTTGTATAACTTCCACAAATATTACCAGATGAACAACTTGAACAGTTACCGCTGCCATCAGCGGTACAATTTCCTCCACAAGCTCCAGTACAGTTCTGACACTGGCAAGTCGGAGAACTACACTTTTTGCCTACATTAACAGTAGCTGCAGAACTTGCATCGCTCGCCCGTGCTACTTTGTTGCTGTAGCTTACAAGGCACACAGCAACGCCAGATAACATACACAAAACTGCTGCGATTGCAACGATCATGATTTTATGTCTTGCAATGAATGCACTCTTTGCTGAAACAGCAGCTCTAAATCTTAACCAATTATTACTATTAGTCATAATGGTCCTCCTTTTTATTATTTTTTTATTATTTTATCTATATAAACACAGCAATGTTGTTATTGCCATGAACCATAAGTTACTATATATAAAAAGAAGGAAAACTTATAAATAATGTCATCCTTCTTGAATATTAATTAAAGAAGATAACAACTTCTAACATAATCATTATACCACCTTTTTATCATTATGTCAACATCTGTTCTTTTCATATTAGAGCTAACGACTCTTTTAATTTTATTATATTTAAAATAAATTACCACATATATTGACAAAATACATATCCAATGATAAAATATTTATTACATTATTTATGTAATGTTAAGCTACTAATGTAGCACTTAAAGTATTTGAAATAACAATTGTATTTTTCATGCAAGGAGGATTAATATGAACAGCAACATGCTAAAGTATGACGTAACAAAAGTGACAGATTCCACTATAAGAAATATAACTTTAGATGGAATATATGCACTCAAAGCAGAAAGTGCAACTATTGAATTTGAAGTTAAGCGACCACTCAATCCAGTGACCTTAAAACCTATAGGTAGATCTACAAGAAGTGTTTTAAAAGAGCAAGTAACACCTTTAATTTACAAGTTAAAGGAAGTTAGCAAAAATGATCTTATTGAGTACAGGCAATTAAATATTCCTTCATTTGTACTTAAATATAATGGGAAACTATATTATACACAAGTAGATTTTAATATCAATTTTATTGCTTTAAATCTTTTAAATAGACATATGTGTGGTAAAAACTGTCGCCATCTTTCTGCTGCAAGTGATGAAAATGGAGGTTGCTTAAAAGTTAGACAATATTCGCAAGGAATAGAAAATTATCCATGGATAACATATGGTTATGAAACATTTGCAACTATACATGATTCTTTTGTTGTAGCAGATTGTTCACATTACAAAATGTGTTCTCCACAAAAAAAGCTTTCTGTTGTCGAGGCAAATATCTTAAAAAATACATTAGCACAATATATTTTTGGAGATTAAGGTAAAGCTAATAATTTAAAAGCCAAAATAACTTCTATTATTAATTGCCTCTTTAATTTTTATTTATTATTAGTAAAAAAATAGTGTTAGTTCTATATAATTTAAACTAACACTATTTTTATTTTTAAACTTACTAATATTTTATATTTTTTCCACTTCATTGTTTTAAAACTTTTTTATCTTAACAGCATTCCCTGTTTCAAGTAATTCTACATGATTTAAAGCTTTTCCAGTTCCAGTAGCAACGCAAGATTGTGCATCTTCTGCTATCATAACTGGTATTCCGGTCCTTTCTTCTATTAGTTTATCAAGTCCCCAGACAAGACCTCCACCACCTGTTATATATATTCCTCTTTCTGAAATATCTGCAGATAATTCAGGTGGAGTTTCCTCTAATACTGAGTGAACTCCTTCTACTATCATGTTTGCACAATCTCGTAGTGCTTCATACGCCTCATCAGAAGTAACATCTATTTCAACAGGAAGTCCTGTTGAAATATCTCTTCCTTTTATGGTCATATACTCTACAGTAGGCTTTGGATACATGCATCCTATATTTATTTTAACATCTTCAGCTGTCCTTTCACCAATTACCACGTTTCTGTTTTTCTTTATGTACTTTACTATAGACTCATCAAACCTATCGCCAGCTATTTTAAGTGATGTACTTCTTACAGATCCACCAAGTGAAATAACAGCAATATCAGCAGTTCCTCCACCAATATCAACTATCATACTTCCATAAGGTTTCGTTATATCAATTCCAGCTCCTATTGCAGCTGCTATTGGTTCTTCTATTAAATATACTCTTTTTGCACCTGCGTGAGTAGCAGCATCAATTACAGCTTTTTTTTCAACCTCGGTTACACATGACGGAACACAAATCATAATTTTTGGTGCAAATACAAACTTTCCACATACCTTAGTTATAAAATACTTAAGCATTTTTTCAGTTATAGTATAATTTGATATTACACCATCTTTTAATGGACGTATGGCAACAATATTTCCTGGTGTTCGGCCAAGCATTTTTCTTGCTTCCTGTCCAACCGCTAAAACTTCATTCGTATTTTTATCTATTGCTACAACAGAAGGTTCTCTTAAAACAATTCCCTTCCCCTTTACATAAACAAGTATAGTAGCTGTCCCCAAATCAATTCCAATATCTTGTCCAAATACCACGTCTTCTCCTCCTACTTTTCTGTTACAATTATATTACATTTTTATTGCAAATGCAACATATAGTATAAAAGTTTAAAAAAATAAAAGGCTTTTTAGAGCAGATATAAAAATTATATAAAACATCAAAAAAATGCGTATATTTTCTATATCAAAACTACTTTCATTTCTAATTTCTACTAATACTTTTTCCGTGTTGATACTTTAATTTTGTAGCCAACAGTGTGACAAGTAACATTTGAAATTATATTTTACTTATTTAATAATATTTTCTTCATTTCAACTATATCATAAAATGGTATTTGCACATCGTCTTTTGCTAAATCAACCACTCTTAATGCTTTAGTAATTACCTTTTTTTATAATTTCTGGTATTTCAACATCCATATTAGAATTTGTATATTTCTTTTCTATGTAATCTAATGTTGTTGGAAATATATTTTGTATAAAAAAACAGCTTTTTTTCCTAAAGCACTGCCAAAGACAAAGTTATATACTGACTTCTTCCCACTTTTTGCCTTTTTTTTCATGAATTTTTTCATGCTTTTCATATTTAGTAGAAATTGGAACAAATCATATTATTTTGCTATTTTGTCTATTTTTAAAGCAAAAATAGCAAGGTCTCTTATTGTCATTTTCTTTGTTAACCATTAATCCATAATCTTTAAATACATTAAAAAATCCATCTTTTATAAAATAAAATTTGCCATCTTCTATTACCATTTTGCTCCATCTCCTTTTTATGAAAATATGGGATCTACTTTTATAGACCCCATATTTAACTATAATTAACATTTTTCCACTTGCACATTTGTATCCCGCAAGCAGAGTTGCAACTCACATTTTAATTATAGCAGATATTAAATATCTACTACTATTATATTCGTTATACACGTATTTTATCATTTTTTCAAGAGTTTTTTTAATTTTTCATCTATAATTTAAGTTTCTAGTTACTGTTCAGCAGAAAAATAAAATAACAAAAAAGAATGTTACAAAATTATATAAATAAAATATATGTAAACTTTATATAGACTACTCCCTCTTACTTTTTATTTCATTTATTTTGAAACTTTTATATAAAACATCTAAATGATGTGTATATTTTCTATATCAAAACTACTTTCATTTTTAATTTCTACTAACACTTTTTTCGTGTTGATACTTTAATTTCGTAGCCATTCCTCCTCTTATATGTCTTTCAGATTTATTTATTTCTAATACCTTTTTGGCTTCGATCGCAAGCGAAGGATTTATTTTCTCTAGTCTTTCTGATATATCCTTATGTACTGTTGACTTGCTAATATTAAATTTCTTGGCTGTTTGTCTTACTGTGCTTTTTGTTTCTATTATGTATATAGCAAGAATTTTGACTCTTTTTTCTATATCAGTCATATTATCGCTCCTTTATATTAATTAGATTAGTACATTTTATTCATTTTCTTTAATTATATACGTACATTTTTATTTGAATATGTATGTTGGATCTATAATTTCTTCTCCCTTTACAAGGCAAAAATGTAAGTGTGAATCATCTTTTATCTCTCCTATAGCACTAGAACCAATTTTGCCTATTTTTTGTCCTTTAAGAACTACTTGATTTTCTTTTACTAAAACTTCTTCATCTAAATTCGAATAACAACTTTTATATCCCTGAAGGTGTTCTATTATAATTGTAGTACCATAAAATGAATCCGAATATACTTTTAAAACAACACCTTTTTCAACTGATTTTATTACTTTACCAACGTTTGCTGATATATCTATTCCATCGTGAGTTTTCCACATTTGAAGAGTTTTTGAGTATATAACTTTATCACTAGAAAACATTTTTTGAATTTTGCCATCAACAGGTTTAGAAAAGTTTACACTTTCACTTTTATTTTTACTTTTTGATATAATTTTAGTTTTATTATTTGAATTACTTATAGTTGATACATTTGTATCTTTTGGCTCAAGACTTGAACTTACACTAACTATTTCTTCTTTTAATGAATTTTCATTATTACTTTTAGTACTTATATTGTCAGCATTTTCTGACGCAATACTAGAAGCATTTATTTTTCCATATAATGTATATTCTTCAAGATTGTATTTATCATATGAACTTATTGCAAGTTTAATACTAATAAAACTAAGAAAAATCATACCAACCAACAGCGTGATATATTTTCTCATTGTTAATTTTTTTTTTACATTTTTACTTGTATACTTATTTTCCAACTTATTTTTTTCATCACTTAATTTGCTTCTTTTTTGAGATTTTTTTGGTATAGTTTCACTTTTTAATTTTGCTCCATTTCTTCTATATACTATAATATCATTTACATTTTCCACATTACACTCAATAATTGCTCCACTTCTCGTTCTTTTTTTCTTAAATTCAATATCATCAATAATTTTCCCATTTTCCTTGTCTTTTTTAAAATTTATTATTTTTTCCTTTTCAGTTGATTTTTTTTTATTTTCTTTTCTATTTAACTTATATATTTTATCTAAGCTTTCATCATTTATATTCAATTTATCTTCTCTTATGTTATTTGAATCATTATTATTACTTTTACATATATCATTTTGATTTTTTCTTAATTTTATGATTCTAATTATTTTTTCAATTAATTTATTATTTATACTGATTTTCATATGTATTCACCTCAATAATTACTAATTTAGTTTTGTTACCTCAATGCCTGTATAGTAATGTTTAATTATATCTACGTAATTCATTCCACTATTTGCATAAAAATTTGCACCAACTTGACTCATACCAACGCCATGTCCATAACCTATAACGTTAAAAGTAATGTTATTATTATCAGCTACTATAGTAAAATTAGTTGATTTTAGCCCAAAGATTGTTCTTAACTTTTCAGCGCTTATTAAAAATTTACCAACCATGATATTTTTTACTCTACCACTAGTGGTAAATTCATTTATCTTAGAATTTTTTATCTCTTCAATATTAAGCTCATCCGTTACTAAATTATTACTTAGTAATTTTTCTTTAAATTCTAAGAATGGAATTACATTTTGACTAGTCCTATTTGCATATCCTTCATCTTCACTACTTTCAACGGATAATAAATATGGTAATTTCTCTCCTCCCCATATTTGATCAATATTTTCTGTTTTAATAGGACTACTAGCATGAAAAAATGCCTTTATACATTCACCATTATATGTAATTATTTCATTTTGTGTTGACACTACTGCCTCATTTACCTTATCCCAATATTCTAACTTTGTGATTTCATCTATGTCTTTTCTTCCCCATATTTCAAAAAGTTTTTCTTTTGGATAAAAAGCTTGGCAATGTGCATAATTATCGCATATATCTGCTCCATCCCCCTCAGCATTATTTAATATTTTTCTATATGTATAAGTCCTGGCAACAAGTGCTTGAGCCTTTAATGCCTCAATATTATATGTTGGTGACATTTCTGATGGGACAACACCTCTTAGATAATCATTAATATCCATAGCCACAATTTCACCAGTTTTTGAAAATCTTACTCTAATAGTTTGATTAGCTTTATATTCAATAGTATTTTTCTCTTCTTTCTTTTTAATTATTTCATCTTGTTTTACTTTTTCATTTTTATTTATAATATTATTGACTAACAAAAGAATGCATATTGATATTATTAAAAGAAGAGTAAAAAAATATATAGTAGGCTTTTTCTTCACATTACCACCTACTATATATATATTCTTCTTTGTTCATATTATTACTGTTTGTCCATATGTTACAAAATGTTATCTTTTTTTCATACTTCAAAATACACAAAAAAAAGCCATGTAGTGACAAATCTGCCACTACACAGCTTACAGCAATATTACAATTATCTTCTTCCGTGTGCCCTTGCAACTTCCATTGCTGCACCAAGAAAATAAATTAACGACACCCAAAACACAACAGCAGAAATCAATGTAACAGTTATACATGCACCAATTGCTGTAGCAACCGCACCTAATACCGCTATATTTTTTTTGTTCTTTACATTTTCCTCAATAGCCTCCTTGCCATTTTCTAATGTTACCATAACGTTCTTTACTTTCTTCATTTTTACCTCTTTCTTTTAATAATAATAATAATAAAACAAATGTCAACGAGTTACGAAAAAATTTTCCTCCTTTCTCTTAATCAAAAGAAAAATAAAATAATATAAAATCTATATTATGTAAAGTATTATATCATATGAATTTAATATTGTAAATAGAATTTTTAATTTTTTCCTTTTTATTTAACTTATTTAATTTATTTAATTTTGTTTAATATATTATTTATTATATAATAATGAAAAAAGTGGAGAAACTATCCCCACCTTTTCATTATTATCACACTATAATACATAGCACGTTATTCAAAGTCATTAGCAGCTCTATTATCTGTATCATACAAAATAACAGTTCCTCTAACTTTATTATATGTATTTTGATCTTTTATTCTCCAAACGCCATTTTCTAACTGAATTCTTAAATCACCACTAAAGTTTCTACCTGATTGTATACCAAGATAACCTTCATAATCCCACTGTGTTGTATTTAAAATTTCATTGCCAGATGAATCTCTATCGTTTTGATCATAACCAATAATTATAGTTGTATCTTTTTGTTTAGTTATGCATTCAATATTAAACTTAACACCAATATATCCATTTGTAAGTGGTTTATTTATGTCATTGTTATTTTTATCAACAACTATAGTTGAATTTGGTAACTTAAACTCACCATACCAAGTTTGAATATATGATGGATCTTGATAATAACTCATCATGTTCTCAGTTAATGTAAATCCGTTTTTACTTCCAATAGATAGCTTTTGAAGTTTATCTGACAGCTTTCCTGTATTCATTGTAGAATCTAAAATGTCTTGAGTTGCTCTATATCCATCATTTGGCTTAAAGTAAATATCATAATTGCTTCCTTCAAATGTTACATATTTTCCACTTGAATTTTTATAATACAATACTACATTATCATTAAATGTTGTACCATCCTTACTTATATAATAATATGATGGTTTTATAACAATCGTTCTAGTAGCACCATTTCCTGGTGTATAAGAACCTGCAGTTTTTAAATCAAAACTAAATCTATAACCAAGTTTTGGAGCTTGTAAATAAGATGAATCTACATGTTTTGCTGGTCCAAGAGGTAATATTGCTTTTGTAGAGATCTTATTTAGTACTGAATCTGATCTTGTCTCAATTACATTTGATCCTTGCGATTCTCCATTTTTACTTACTATTAATCTTTTTATTCCAGAGAAATAATAAATTCCTGTTGATTCATTTACATTATCATCAATTGATTTTCTAAACACATTTTTAAAGTTAACATCTAAGCAATCAGTTACTTTAAAATCATATATTCTATCTAAAGTTATAATTTTTGCTGTATTTTGCGCATAGTACAATGAATCTGCTTCCATTTCAATTTTATTACTTGCTCCATCTTCATATAATACATTTTTCTTAGTTCCGTCTACATCTATAACATGATTTTTAGATGGATTTTTCTCATCACAAGAAGTTGCATTAGAATTTATCTCAGTATTTGCTATTATACTAAGTAATCCTGTAGATGACTTAGTTGAAGTAGCTGTTAAACTAGTATTATTATTTATTACTGTATTTGTCAAAACAGTATTCGCATTTTTAGTACATGCTATAACTTTTATATTTCCTGTTACTGAAGAAGCTGTTGTGCCACTAGCTTCTTTTGCATCAACTCTACCACCAGATGGTACCTCAATTTTTGTATTTGAATCAAGCATTCCATACTCTTTATATAGCTTTCCATCTGAAGTATATACTCTTACATTAGATACTTTAAAATCTAATATTACCCAATAATTTTTTAAATAATTGCTTATATTTATATTTTTGTTATATACAGTTCCTGTATATGAAAGATCAAGTTTTGGTACCACTGTAAATTCTGAATTTTTTTCTATTACTGAGCCATCTAATGAACCAACAGAATGATCTACGTAACTATCTTTCATTTTTATTTCAGGCTTTTCAACCTTTAATGGTGTATATACATTAATTTTTGTTGTATTTTCGTCGCTAGAAACAGATTCGATATTTTTATGTAGAACTTTTCCTTTATTGTCCCCAACAACACCAACAATATCATACATTGCAACACCATTTGGAGTCCTTACGCCATTAAATTTATCTTCATTTACTCTTTGCTTGTTATTTATATTCTTAAAGTTTTCTTTCGTAGTTGTAGGAAGTGACTTAACAGCAGCATTTATAGCGTCTTTATCTTTTGGATCAATATTACTAAATAACTTTTCTGTATTTTGTGCCTGAAGTATATCATTTAAAGTTAAATCAAATTTTCCATTTGAATTTATTACACCATCACTACCAGTTGAAACAAATTTTGCTTTACCATCTTCATCATCTTTATTTGAAATGTAACCTCCTACCAATTGATATGCATCATATTCTTCTATAGTATATATTTTCTTACCTTCATTTGTAACACCAGTTAACTTATACACTAATGTATATGGCGATACAGTTGTTGTTTGAAGATATGGTCTTACATATTCTGTAATTGGTACATATGCTACTTTACACTTGCTACTTTCATCAACAGCATTTGCATTTATAGTTTCACCATCTTTATTTTCAACATCAATATATGTTTTTGGCTCAGGAGTAGTTCCTGGAACTGGACACTTTTCAGGTTTATCACATGGTGGTACTCCACCATCATTAGTGTAGAAAAAGTCAACATATGTTGTAGTATTTTTACCACTTATATTTACTTCTTGAGAATTAACCATTGCAGTACTTTTCTCATCCTTTTGGTTATTATACTTTGTGTATCCAACACATTCATATTTAGCAGCTAACTTATATACTGACCTAGATTTTTCAACATTTAAAGTATCAGTACTTTCTATTTCGTAATATTCACCATATCCCTCTTTGCTATTGTTACTATCTATTATATCAACGCTAGTGTTATGAAGTGGTTTGTCATTTTCACCGCCTTTTACTTCTATAGTACTATTATCGTTCTTGTCATTTACAATACTAACATTATAGTATTTAGAATTATGTGTAACTACTTGTGTAGGATTACTTAATATTTCATTAGCTAGTTTATAATACTTAGTTGCTCCATCAACAACACGTGAATATGTTGCATATTCTTTTGTAGTTTCAACAAAATGTCTAACATAAACTTTACTTTTTGCAATTTTGTAAAATTTATATCTTACTATACTATAATCGCCACCGTACTTTAAAGTTTCATTATTTATTCCGCTTTCATTTATTTTATTAATCGAAATTTTATATATTTCACTATATTTTTTATTTTTTATATCACTTTTTGCAGCGCTATGATTACTTGCTGTAGATGCCACTGCACCTTGATACTTATAACTTGCTCCATCAATTTTATATACAACGTCTTTTTCTTCTTTATATTTCTCACTTAATATTTCAACTGGTATATCTTTACTAAATCCTGTTGATGTAGTCACGAGATGCTTTAAAATATTATCATTTGCATCTACAAATTGTACATCTACAACTCTTGGAGTAAAATATATATCAAGAGTTATTCCTCTTGTATCTTGATCTGGCTTAAATTTAATTAAACTAGTATTAAT
>ULOC01005105.1_pt1 | contig 12130 bp, 9 predicted proteins | sample 1952181 | NCBI WGS metagenome assembly ULOC01 (sample SAMEA4835592, study PRJEB28245) | human gut metagenome | biome: gut microbiome; material: fecal sample | place: Denmark | collected 2008
GATGCCCATTATGACAGTATTCCGCTGGTTTGTTTTACCGGACAGGTGCCACTTGGACTGATCGGAAACGATGCATTTCAGGAAGTGGACATTGTTGGTATGACGAGAAGCATTACCAAGTATGGTGTGACAGTGCGAAGACGGGAAGACCTCGGAAAGATTATTAAAATGGCATTTTATATCGCCCAGACCGGAAAACCGGGACCGGTACTGATCGATATTCCAAAGGATATCCAGACGGCATCCGGGTCGGCAGAGTACCCTTCCCATGTGGATATCCGTGGATATAAGCCGATTCACGGGGTACATATCGGACAGTTGAAGAAAGCTTATAAAATGCTTAAGTCTGCAAAGAAACCTCTGATTCTTGCCGGCGGAGGTGTCAACATCAGCCATGCGGGAGAGAAGCTGAAGAAATTTATGGAAAAAGAAAATGTTCCGGTTGTCACAACAATCATGGGCAAAGGCGCAGTGCCGACCACACATCCGCTGTATATCGGAAACTGTGGAATGCATGGAAAGTACGCAGCCAATATGGCAGTTATGGAATGTGATCTGCTCTTTTCCATCGGTACCCGTTTCAATGACCGGATTACCGGAGATTTAAATGAATTTGCACCGCATGCACAGATTGTACATATTGATGTGGATACGGCTTCCATCTCGCGTAATGTGGTTGTGGATGTGCCGGTGGTTGCAGATGCAGGTGTGGCGCTTGAAAAGCTGTTAGAGTGGGCAGAGAAAAAAGATACGGCAAAGTGGCAGGAACAGATTCACAGATGGGAGAAAGAGAATCCGCTTGCCATGCGCAGGGACCGTGGGATCAGTCCACAGATGATCATGGAGCACATCAATGCACAGTTTCCACACAGTATTTATGTGACGGATGTCGGGCAGCATCAGATGTGGGCAACCCAGTATCTGGAACTGGACGAACAGAGTCAGCTCATCACATCCGGCGGACTGGGAACGATGGGATTTGGATTTCCGGCTGCAATCGGAGCAAAAATTGCAAATCCCAAGAAACCGGTCGTGTGTATCACGGGAGATGGCGGATTTCAGATGAATATTCAGGAAATGGCAACGGCGGTAACACAGGGTACCGGAATCACGATCTGTCTGCTGAACAATAATTATCTTGGCATGGTCCGCCAGATGCAGGAATTGTTTTATGGAAAGCGTTACAGTGCGACCTGTCTGCGCCGGCGTCCATCCTGTCCGGATGGATGCAAGGGACCAAATGACCAGTGTCCGGAATATGTTCCGGATTTCGTGAAACTGGCAGAAAGCTATGGAGCATACGGAATCCGTGTAGAGAAGGAAGAAGACATTGATGCAGCGTTTGCGGAGGCAAAGAAGCATACGGATGCACCGACGATCATTGAATTTATGATTGCCACCGATGAACTGGTACTTCCGATGGTAAAGAGCGGAAATCCGATGAGTGAAATGATTTTAAAATAGGAGGAAAGCAATGTCTGAAATGAAAAAGCGCTGGATTGCATTGTATGTAGAAAATGATGTAGGTGTACTTGCGAAGGTTTCTGGACTGTTTTCCGGAAAATCCTACAATTTACAGTCACTGACGGTTGGTACGACGGAAGATGAGACGGTTTCCCGTATGACGATCAGTGTGGAGAGTGATGATATCACGTTTGAGCAGATCAAAAAGCAGTTAAACCGTATGGTTGAGGTAATCAAGGTGATCGACCTGACAAATGTTCCGCTTCGGTTAAAAGAGCTGATGTTTGTCAAGATTATGGAACTGAATGAGACACAGATGACGGAAGTGTTTCAGATTGCGCAGGCCATGCGTGTGGATGTAGTGGATATCGGAATCGGCAGTGTTATGCTTGAGTGCAGAAGAACAGAGCAGAAACATGACGATCTGATTGCCATCTTAAAGAAAAAGTTTAAGCATATTTCCGTTGTGCGCGGAGGTTCGGTTGCGATCGAGTCAATCAGCACAGAGTGCAGATAAAAATGCTGCCCGCGGTGGTCTTTGGCCACTGCGGACAGCGTTTTTAAATGAAAGAACCGATAAGATTAACGGGCAGTTACTTCGACAATCTCTCCGACATACATCATATGCATATCGTGATCGCTGTACCATTTATCCATCAGTGAGGAATCGGTAAAACTGTCTTCGCTGACCGGTACGGCAGCCATCTTTCTGCATAAAAATACCAGATTGGCTTCATCCGGATAAGGAATGTCGTGCCGGAAGGCTTTTGTCAGTCCGGCGGAGGCGAATTTGTCTTCTTCTCCGCGGCCACTGTGACTTCCACAGTAATTTAACGCATCACGGTAGTCTTCGCTTAAGAAAGACAAAGAGAACAGATCTCCGTTGTCTAAAAATTCTTTGGTGTAGCGGGAATCACGGATAAAAATAAATACAACGTTTTTTCCCCAGAGGACGCCTACACCTCCCCAGCTGACGGTCATGGTGTTGCATCTGGTTTTTTCTCCGGCGGAAACTAAAGCCCATTCTTTTCCTATTTTGGTAAATGGATTGAATTCCATCTTATCGATTGGATATGGTTGAAATGTGTGCATAATAAACCTCCTGATTTATTTTATGTATCAACAGTATAACAGTGTAACCTTTTTTTTACAAGATGCATACTATGAATCAAATGCAGCTGTCTGGAACTTATTTATGCCACGGCAAAGAAACGTGGCAGGTTTTCTGGCAGGAAGAGAGGGAGATCATGTATGGATCAGAACAGAGTGGAAAATCAGGTGGATGAGGGAACGCTTCGGATTCACCTGACAAATGCTTCGACAGGAATTCCGGTGAAAGGGGCAAAGATCAGTATATCTTATACGGGAGGTCCGCAGCAGGTGCTGGAGGAGGTGGATACCGATGATTCTGGAAACACTGAGAAGATTACGCTTGATGCTCCTCCACTGGAGTACTCCATGGAGCCGGGGGAAAACCAGCCATATGCGGAATATACGATTAAGGTGCATGCCACAGGCTATCGGGACATTACGGTTTCGGCGATCAATATCCTGTCCGGGGAAGATGCAACGCAGGAAGTGGTGATGGAGGCGCAGGATGCACCGGGCAATCCGGTTGATACGATCGTGATTGATGCACATACCCTGTATGGAGAATATCCACCGAAAATTCCGGAGAGTGAGATTAAGACGGTGGAAGAAACCGGAGAAATTGTCTTAAGCCGTGTAGTAATTCCAGAATATGTTGTGGTACATGACGGAGCACCGGGAGATTCCACAGCTGCGAATTATTATGTGCGCTATCGGGATTATATTAAAAATGTAGCTTCCAGTGAAATCTATGCGACCTGGCCGGATGCTGCGATCCGTGCCAATGTGCTTGCCATTATGTCATTTACTTTAAACCGTGTCTATACGGAGTGGTACCGGGGCAAAGGATATGTGTTTACCATCACATCTTCCACGGCATATGATCACAAATTTATTTATGGAAGGAATTTCTTCCAGAGTATTTCACGGGTGGTGGATGAAATGTTTGAAAATTATCTGTCCCGGCCAAATGTCCGCCAGCCGATTCTGACACAGTACTGTGACGGACAGAGAGTGACCTGTCCGGACTGGATGTCACAGTGGGGAAGCAAATACCTGGGCGATCAGGGGTATTCCGCCATTGATATCCTGCGCAGTTATTACGGAAATGATATGTATATTAATTCCGCGGATGGAATTTCCGGAATTCCGGCATCGTGGCCGGGATATGACCTGGGCGTGGGGGCCAGCGGACCAAAGGTGCGTCAGCTGCAGGAACAGCTGGCAAGAATTTCGCGTGCTTATCCGGCGATACCGACGATTACGGCGGACGGGGTTTTCGGATCAGAGACGAAGGAAGCGGTGGAAAAGTTTCAGTCGGTTTTCGGACTTCCGGTAACCGGTATTGTGGATTATCCGACCTGGTATAAAATTTCAGATATTTATGTTGCGGTTTCCCGTATCGCAGAACTTGTATAAAAGAGAGGAAAAATACGGATGAAAAATTATAAAATTACCGTGTCATATGATGGCACCAGATATAAAGGATGGCAGGTATTAAAAAGCACCGATGCAACCATACAGGGAAAGCTGCAGATGGTGCTTTCGGCGCTTGCCGGGCATCCGGTGGAAGTGACCGGTTCCGGGAGAACCGATGCCGGAGTTCATGCAATCGGGCAGGTGGCCAATTTCCATCTGGACGAACATTTTTCGGCAGAGGAAATTTTTGAGGATCTCAACCGGCACCTTCCGGAAGATATAGCAGTGACAAAAATCGAGGAGGTCGATGACCGGTTTCACAGCAGATATCAGGCTGTGGAAAAGACCTACCGTTACCGGATACGGACAAGTCCGGTGCCGAATGTATTTGAACGAAAATTTTTGTATCAGTATGGACAAACGCTTGATGTGGATAAAATGAAAAAAGCGGCACAGGCGCTTGTGGGAACGCATGATTTTGCTTCTTTTTGCGGAAACCGTCATATGAAAAAATCAACGGTCCGTACCATTTTTTCCATTGATCTGGTGGAAAGAGACGGTGAGATTGAGATCCTGTATTGTGGCAACGGATTTTTACAGAACATGGTAAGGATTCTCACGGGAACATTGATTGAAGTGGGAAGAGGCGAACGGGCTCCGGAAAGCATGCCGGCACTTCTTAAGGCAAAGGAACGGAAGCAGGCGGGCTATACGGCACCGCCGCAGGGATTACGATTGGAGAAAGTGACATATGAGACAATGGATGGTCGCTGCTAAAAAAGCGGATTTTTATGCGATTGCAGAGAAATTTCATGTGGATCCGGTTGTGGCAAGGATTATCAGAAACCGCGAGGTAATCGGAGAAGAAAATATCCGGATTTATCTGGGTGGGAACCTTTCGGATCTGTCAGATCCCCATCAGATGAAAGATATGGACCGGCTGGTGGACATTCTTGGGCAAAAGATACGCAGGCAGGAGCATATCCGGATTATCGGGGATTATGATGTGGATGGTGTGACTTCCTCCCATCTGTTTCTGACGGCTTTGCGGCGTGTGGGAGCAAAAGTGGACGTGGTTATTCCACACCGGATACAGGACGGATATGGGCTGAGCCTGCATTTATTACAACAGGCGAAAGAAGATGGTGTGGATACAATTCTGACCTGTGATAACGGTATTGCCGCCATCGATGAGATTGCGTGGGCAAAAGCACAGAAAATGACAGTACTTGTGACCGATCACCATGCAGTCCCGTTTGAAGAACATGAGGGCAGAAGAACAGAGAAAAAAAGTCTGGCAGATGCCGTGGTAAATCCGCATCAGCAGGACTGCGGGTATCCGTATAAAGAGCTGTGCGGCGCCGGTGTGGCATGGAATGTCATCCGTGTATTGTATGAAAATTATGATATGGACAAAAGAGAAGCGGAAGATCTGCTGGATTTTGTTGCTATGGCAACGGTCTGTGATGTCATGTCGCTCACCGGGGAAAACCGTATTCTGGTAAAAGAGGGATTAAAGAGAATCCGTCATACGAAAAACATCGGACTGCAGGCACTCATGCATGCATGTAAGGTACAGCCGGAGGATATCAGTGCATATCATTTTGGTTATGTCTTAGGCCCCTGTGTCAATGCAACCGGAAGACTTGACACGGCAAGGCAGGCACTCCGGCTGTTTGAGACAAGGCAGGAAGCGGAAGCAGAAGAGATTGCCCGGGAGCTGGTTGATCTGAATCAAAAACGTAAGGAGTTGACTCTGCAGGGGGTGGAACTGGCAAAAAAACTCTGTGAGGAAGGTGGATATGAGAAGGATCCGGTACTTGTTCTGTTTCTGCCGGATGTCCACGAAAGCATTGCAGGACTGATTGCCGGAAGAATCCGGGAAATGTATAACCGGCCGGTATTTGTGCTGACACGGGGGCAAGAGGGAGTCAAAGGCAGCGGAAGATCGACGGAAAATTATTCCATGTATGAAAATATGTGTGGATGTGCGGAACTGTTTACCAAATTTGGTGGGCATCCGATGGCAGCAGGGGTATCCCTTCCGGAGGAAAATGTGGAAAAATTCCGCAGAAAAATTAATGAAAACTGTCCGCTTACGGTGGAGGAAGTCAGCCCGGATATTCACATTGACATGGCCATGCCGGTGGGATATGCGAGTACGGAACTGGTGCATCAGTTTGCACTTTTGGAGCCGTTTGGGAAAGACAATCCTTCCCCACTGTTTGCAGACCGGAATCTGTCCGTTAGCCGTATGTGGCTGATAGGAAAGAACCGGAATGTTCTTCGCATGAGCGTTCTTTCGGAATACGGACAGCCGGTTCCGGTTATTTTCTTTGGGGATGTGGAGACGTTATTTTTATATTTTACCGGAAAGTTTGGTCAAAAAGAAGTGGAGGATGCGCTGCATGGCAGAAAAAACCGGATTGTATTTTCTATGGTGTATACGGCAAAAATTGATTTTTATCAGGGAAATGAAAGTCTGCAGCTGGAGATGAAATATTATCGCTGATTCCATTGAAAAAATGGGAAAGAAATTGTAAAATAAATGCAATGGAGGGCAAGCAATGTTCGGAAAAAAGAAAGAAAAACAGGAAACACTGGTACGGATGAAAAATCTGGCACAGCTGGATGAAGGCTTTTTTGCCCATATGATGGACGGAAAAGATATGTTTGATGCAACCGCAAGGGAAATCAGGGAAACCTATCAGCAGCTGGAAACCGGAATCACCCAGATACAGGAAAATATAAAAGAAGCATCACAAATGGCGGCAGACAACGGAGAAAAAGAGCAGGAGCTGACCGGACAGCTGGTGTCATATCAGGAGCAGGAAGCACGGTCATCGGAAAAAAGAGAGCAGATGCTGCAGAATTTTGCACAGATTGAACAGGAGATGGCACAGCTGGTGGAGGAAAACAAACATTTCACCACGCCATCCAAATTCCTGAATGAATTTCCGGTTGCACTCAAGGCGGAAAATGAAAAGACCCGAGAGGAACTGGATAAGATGCAGGATTGCGGAAAGCAGATGGGAGTGCTTGCCCTCAATGCGGCGATTGAAGCCGGGCGTATGGGAGAGGGAGGAAAACAGTTTGTTACGGCTGCAGAAACGATCCGTGTATCTGCGGGAACGTATGATGAGCTGATTGATCAGGCACATAAGAGGCTGGCAGATTCGGATGAGAGAATTGCAGAGCTGGAAGAGCAGGTACACCGGATGGTTACATTGCTGAAAGAAAACAATGTTGCAATGACCAAGCTGATGAAATCCTGTCAGGAGGCTGCGCGTCAGGCACAGGAATGGAATCGTTTAAAACCATGTCCAAATTTCAAAGAGATGGAAAACCAGATTGTTGTGCTTCGCAATGCAGATGAGGAAATTGCCAAATCCGAGGAACGCAACCGGATGCAGATGGAGGATTTTACAGAAGAAATGGAGAGTCAGAAGAAAAATTTTGATGAACTTCTTCAATCTATGGAAACCGTGTACCGGCATGCGGCAGAACGCAAAAAATAAAAGGGAAAAGAAAAGGAGCTGACCAGAGAGGCCAGCTCTTTTATTATTCCACAGAAAGATTGTTATCGGTTTTGGATGAGGTGGCGGCAGCTTTAGCACGCGCCCAGTTGTGGCGGTAAACCACATGGTACATGACTGCGGCAAGAACAAATGCACAACATACATCAAAGAAGGAATGCTGTTTGATAAACATCGTTGCCAGAATGATGCTGACCGTCAGAATCAGTGTCAGGAGACAGACCAGCTTGTTTTTGCGCAGCTTTTTATTGTGTGTCACCGCAAGATAAATGCCGAGTGAATTATATACATGGATACTCGGAAACAGATTCGTCGGAGTATCACTGGCATATAGGCGTTCACAGAGCATGGTGCACAGATTGTGGTGTGTGAAATAGGTCGGACGCAGATACTGACCGTTCGGGTATACCGTGGAGATGATTAAAAAGATTGTCATTCCGGTAAACAAAAACGCACACAATTTATAGTAATCTGTTTTATTATGTAATGCCATATAGGCGATGCCCCATCCGACAAAAGGAAACCAGAGCAGATAAGGGATGACAAAGTATTCACAAAACGGAATATAATCATCAATCGGTACATGGATCACATGGAAATGTGTGGTGACGGTTTTTTCAACATAGCTAAACCATGCCATGTACACGAAAAAATATAGCAAAATCCATAAATGTTTATATTTTTCATATAATTTCCGGAACGCAAACGTCTGTTTACTTTTGGTTTCTGGCAACATAAATACTCCTTTTATATCTGTGTGCAGATCCGTTTTCTTTTGTTCTGAAACTGATTATAGCACGGGGGAAAAAGCACGACAATATAAAAACCGCAATGTTCATAAAACTTTAAAAAATTGGCTCATTGACAACCCGATGTGCTTTTGTATAATACAATAGTGACGGAGGATAAGAATTTTGAAAAAAGCACGAATGAAAAGAAAACAGAGAAGAAAACTGATATGGATGGTGGCAGGACTGGCCGTTCTTTTGTATCTGGGACTGGCTGTTTATTTCCACAATCACTTTTTCCCGAAAACGACATTAAATGGAAGAAAAGCGGGAGGGTATACCGCGCAGAAAGTGATGGATGAGATTACGGAAGAAATCCATTCCTACCAGTTAAAGATAGCAACAAGAGACAAGCATACAGAAAAAATTTCCGGACAGGATATTTCGCTGGAACCACAGTGGGGAGACGAAATAACAGAGCTGGTACACGCACAGAATATTTTTGCATGGCCGGTAAAAATTTTCCAGAAACAGACATTGAAAAATACAACACTTGTCGACTATGACAAAGATAAGCTGCAGACACAGATCGATGCATTGGACTGTATGGATGCAGAGCATCAGACGGCACCGGAGAATGCTTCGGTTTCTTCTTATGATAAAACGGAAGGATTTACCGTGGTTGGGTGCGTCATGGGAACGACCATTGATGCAGAGAAAATGTATCAGGCAGTGCAGGAGGCGGTGGAAGGGGTAAAAGAGAACCTCTCTCTGGAAAAAGCCGGCGTTTATGAAGATCCGACGGTTTTAGATGATGATGAGAATCTGGTAAAAGCCGTAAAGAAAATGAACGGGTATGCAAAGACAAAGATTACATTTACCGTGGGAGATGCGAAAGAGGTACTCGATGCTTCCGTATTTGGTGACTGGTTCCGGTTAAATAAAAAGTTAAAACCGGTACTGGACCAGGAGTGTGTAAAAGCATACGTTAGTGATCTTGCAAAAAAATATAATACTTGTTACAGTGCCAAAACGTTAAAGACTTCTTACGGAAAGACGGTTACGATTCCGGAGAGCCATTATGGATGGAAGATTGATACGGAAAAGGAAATCGCCCAGATTACGAGTGAGATCAAAGCCGGGAAAACAGTGGAAAGAGAACTGAATTATTCCATGACAGCCAATTCCCATGGAAAAAATGATTATGGCGATTCTTACGTTGAGATCAATCTGACAGCACAGCATATGTTCTTATATAAAGATGGAAAACTGGTGATTGATTCGGATTTTGTATCGGGAAATGTATCGAAAAATAATGCGACACCGACCGGTGCATATGGCGTGACATATACCGAGAAAAATGCAACTTTGCGCGGAGAAAACTATGAGACGCCGGTTACATACTGGATGCCTTTTGCGGGAAATGTCGGTATGCATGATGCCTACTGGCGCAGCAAGTTCGGAGGAAGTATTTATAAATATGCAGGATCACATGGCTGCATCAATCTTCCGCCGGAAGTCGCAAAGGTAGTATTTGAAAATGTTAAGAAGAATTATCCGGTGCTGGTGTATGAACTTCCTGGAACGGAAAGTACCGATGCAACAGATAAGGGAGAAGCAAAAAAGGTCGTAAAACTGATTGACGCACTCGGAACCATTACAAAGGATTCCAAAGAAGCGGTGCAAAAGGCAAGAAATGCGTATGATAAACTGACTGCCAATGATAAGGTGTATGTCACAAATTATGATAAATTAAAGAAAGCAGAAGAAAAATTACAAAAATTGCAGAAAAATTCAAAGGAATAGGGGATACTTGACAAAATTGATAAAAAACTGCAAAATGTAACTGCGCAACCGTTTAACATGCAATGGATGCATAGGTGTGCAGTTAGGAGAAGAATATGAAAAAGGGAAATGTAATCACCATTTCGGATGTTGCGGAAGCACTTGGCGTTTCCAAAACGACAGTCAGCCGGGCAATATCCGGAAAGGGAAGAATCGGTGAGGCAACAAGGCAAAAAGTCTTGGCTTATATAGAGGAGCATGATTATAAACCGAATGTAATTGCAAGAGGACTTGCACAGTCAAAAACATTCAATCTCTGCGTGGTTATGCCGGAGGATTATGCACTGGTAGATCTTCCGTTTTTTCAGGAAGTCATTACAGGAATTCAGGAAATTGCAGGAATGAATGAGTACGACATTCTGTTGTGTATCTGTCAGGAAAATGATATTACAGGTCTTGAACGCGTCGTGAGAAACCGCAAGGTGGACGGGATTGTGCTGCTGCGGACCTTTTTAAAAGACCCGCAGATTGAACTGCTTCTAGAAAAAAAGATTCCGTTTGTTACAACCGGTAGTACTACCTACCGCAAAGTCAAACAGGTGGACAATGACCAGCAGAGCGCCTGCCGCGAACTGACATCTATTTTACTGATGCGCCAGATGAAGCATATCGCTCTGCTCGGAGGAAGTGAATCTTTCGTAGTCAACCAGAACCGGTATAAAGGATACCAGCAGGCATATCAGGAAGCGGGAAGAGAAGTGGAAGAAACGCTTGTTTACCGGAATTTGGAGAGCTGTGCCTTTATGGATCGTGCAGTGGAAGAAGTGCTGGAAAAAGGGGCGGATTGTATTGTCTGCATGGATGATGCTATCTGCATACAGGTACTTCGCAAGCTGCGGCAGGAACACATAAAAGTGCCGCAGGATATCCGTGTGGCATCGTTTTACAACAGTTCCGTGCTCGAGAACAATATACCATCGATCACTTCGTTGTCTTTCAATGCGAGAGAACTCGGAATGGAAGCCTGTAAGAATCTGCTGGCGCAGATTGAAGGGGAGACGGTACCGGATCGGACACTGTTGTCGTATGAAGTAGTACTTAAAGAATCCACAAAATAAAAATTCAAAGATTGGATGGCGCAAGTGCCAGAACGGTGTATGCAAATGTTAAAGCAGATCATAACGGAAATTGAAAACAGACAGAATATAACCCGTGAACAGCTGGCTCTGCTGCTGGAGACAACGGATACCGGGGACATTGCATTTCTTCACGAGCGGGCACGTAAGACAGCAGATGCCATTTACGGAAAGCAGGTGTTTATCCGTGGATTGATTGAATTCACCAATTACTGTAAGAATGACTGTATTTACTGTGGCATTCGAAAGAGCAATCGCAAGGCAGAACGCTATCGCCTGACGGAGGAAGAAATTCTTTCCTGTTGTGCAAATGGGTATGAACTGGGATTTCGGACCTTTGTGCTGCAGGGCGGGGAAGATCCGTATTTTACGGACGATAAAATCTGTGCCCTGATACGGCAGATCAAGGCACAGTATCCCGATTGTGCGGTGACGCTTTCCATCGGGGAGAAAGAGCACGACAGCTATCAGGCATTTTTTGATGCCGGTGCGGACCGGTATCTGCTGCGTCATGAGACCGCGGACGAGGCGCATTATGGAAAACTGCATCCGGCAGAAATGTTCTGGAAACACCGCATGGACTGTCTGTGGGATTTAAAAGAAATCGGTTATCAGGTGGGATGTGGATTTATGGTCGGTTCGCCGGAGCAGACGGTGGATACGCTGTATGAAGATCTGCAGTTTATCCGGAAATTGCAGCCGCATATGGTAGGCATCGGTCCGTTTATTCCCCAGAAGGATACCCCGTTTGGCGAAAAAAAGGCAGGAACAATGGAAGATACGCTTCGGCTTTTATCCATTATCCGGCTGTTGCAGCCGCATGTGCTGCTGCCATCAACAACTGCACTGGGAACCATTCATCCGCTGGGCAGGGAAAAAGGAATTCAGGCAGGGGCAAATGTTGTGATGCCGAATCTTTCCCCGGTAGCAGTGCGGGAAAAATATAAATTATATGATAATAAAATCTGTACGG
>ULOC01043700.1_pt1 | contig 12100 bp, 10 predicted proteins | sample 1952181 | NCBI WGS metagenome assembly ULOC01 (sample SAMEA4835592, study PRJEB28245) | human gut metagenome | biome: gut microbiome; material: fecal sample | place: Denmark | collected 2008
AGGTACAAGTTTTGACAAGGTTAAAGAGTTTAACGAAAGATACGCAGCTGACGGAATTATATGGTTCTTAGAGAGCTGTGATCTGAATGTATTTGCAATCAGAAGGGCTATGTGGCAGATGGATAATGCCGGATGGTTTAAGAATGTGAAGGGATTTCTCATAGGAAGACCGCTGTGCTACGGACAGGAAATGATGGGGCTTGACCAGTACAGAGCAGTTACAGGTATTGCGGCAAAGTATAATGTGCCGGTTATAATGGACTGTGATTTCGGGCATCTTTCACCTTCAATGCCGATAGTAAGTGGGGCATATACACAGGTTAAGGTTAAGGATAACGACCTTTCACTTAATTACCGTTTCTGTTAATATTAACGATTGAAAAACACACTTTAATAGGGTAAAATGTTAAAATGACTATTAATAATACCTGTTATATCAGGGATAAGATAAGGAGAAAACAATGGGTAGGATATTTAAGTTTGATAAAGATGTTGATACAGATCAGATTATTGCATCGCAGTATCTTTTGTTTCCGACAATTGATGAGATGAAGAGTCATACATTTGAATCATTAGACTCTGATTTTGCTTCTGCTGTAAAGCCGGGAGATTTCGTTGTTGCAGATGACAACTTTGGATGTGGTTCATCAAGAGAGCAGGCACCAAGCGTACTTAAGGCGTTAGGTGTCAAGGCAGTGATTGCCAAATCATTTGCAAGAATATTCTATCGTAATGCTATTAATATAGGACTTCCTGTTATTGTATGTAAAGAACTCCATGACGAAGTTAATGCGGGGGATGAATGTGAGCTTTCATTAGAAGATGGAATTATAACTGTTAATGGAAAGACTTATACATGTACAAAGCTTCCAGCCAAGATGCAGGCTATTCTTAATCAGGGCGGACTTATTGCATCACTTAATGATGAGGCAGAAGAGTCTGAGAGTGCAGCTGTAACAGCGGGCGAGGCAAAGCATGGCATGACTATTGCAGAGAAGATTATTGCAAGGGCAGCAGGTCTTTCACAGGTTAAGGCTGGTGATATTGCAACTGTTACTCTTGACAGACTTATGAGTAATGATGGAACAACACATCTTACTATTGGTATGTATGAGAAGTTAAAGAATCCTCATATTGCTGACAAGGATAAGCTTGTATGGATTGTAGACCACAATATTCCATCAGACAGTCCTAAGACAGCAGCCTCACAGAAGAAGATGAGAGACTTTGCTAAGGCTAATGATATTAAGTTCTACGAGGGCGAGGGTGTGTGTCATCAGGTTATGATGGAAAATCATGTGGTGCCTGGTGAGCTTATATTTGGAGCAGACAGCCATACTTGTGCATATGGTGCGTTAGGTGCATTTGGTACTGGTGTTGGTTGTACAGATTATTTGTATGCAATGGTTACAGGAACATCATGGGTAATGGTTCCGGGAACATTAAGATTCAACCTTAAGGGAAAGCTTAACGATGGAGTATATGCAAGAGATTTAATACTCTCTATTATTGGAAAGATTGGCGCTAACGGTGCTAACTATAAAGCAATGGAATTTGCAGGAGAAGGTTTACACAGCCTTTCAATGGCAGACAGAATATCAATATGTAACCTCTGCGTAGAGGCAGGTGCTAAGACTGCACTCATGGAAGTTGATGATGTTGCAATGGATTATCTTAAGGAGCATGGCAGAGAGCCAAAGGCATGCTTTACATCAGATGATGATGCAGTATTTGAGCAGGTTTATGATATTGACCTTTCAACAATACAGCCAATCGTTGCAAAGCCACATTTTGTTGACAATGTAGTTCCGGCTAAGGAATCACTTGGTGTAAAGATTGATGAAGCATTTCTTGGTTCATGTAACAATGGACGAATCGAGGATTTAAGAGTTGGCGCAGCGATCATCAAAGGGAAAAAGGTTGCTCCTAAGGTAAGATTCCTTGTAGTTCCTGCAAGCCGTTCGGTATATCTTCAGGCTATGAAAGAGGGACTCCTTGATATATTCATGGACGCAGGTGCAATTGTTATGAATCCTAACTGCTCTGTATGCTGGGGCAGCTGTCAGGGTGTTATCGGTGAGGGCGAGACTCTTATCAGCACAGGTACACGAAACTTCAAGGGTCGTGCAGGACATAAAGATTCTTTCGTATATCTTGCTTCAGCGGCAACTGTTACAGCATCAGCAATCAAGGGCGAGATAGCAACAGCAGACATGGTATAAGATAAGGATTTAACTTCAAAGGAGTAATTATGAACGAGAAATTTAGCGGTAAAGTATGGGTGCTTGGTGATGACATTGATACAGATATCATTATTCCTACAGAGTACCTCGCATTAAAGACAGTAGAAGATATGAAGCCATATGCATTTTCGCCATTAAGACCAGAACTTGCAGGTCAGATTAAGCCAGGCGACATCATTGTTGCAGGAAAGAACTTTGGTTGTGGTTCATCAAGAGAGCAGGCACCTGAGGTTATTAAGGCATTAGGTATTAAATGTGTTATTGCCAAATCATATGCAAGAATATTCTTCAGAAATTCTATTAATAACGGACTTCTCCTTATAGAGAATGCAGACCTTCACGACGAAGTTACGGAAGGCGATACTATTGATGTTGAAGTAAATGCACAGATTACACACAATGGAAAAGCATATCCTATTGCTTCACTTCCTGATAATCTTGTGGATATACTTAATGCAGGCGGACTTGTTAAGGCAATGAGAAAGCTTAACGGTCTTGACTAAGACAGGGAGAGGTAAGAATAATGGGACATACAATTATTGAAAAGATTATTGGAAAGAATATTGGCAGGGAAGTAAAGCCGGGAGATATCGTAACTGTTAATGTTGACAGAGTAATGATTCACGACATTTTTATTCCATTTGTTAAAGAGAAGTTCGAAGAGATGGGATTTACTAAGATATGGGACCCTGACAAAGCAGTTCTTATATATGACCACCTTGTTCCAGCAAGTCAGGTTGATGATACAAGACATTTCCGTATTGGTAATGAATTCGTTGAAAAGTACGGAATGAAGAATATCCACCGTTCAGACGGAATCTGCCATCAGTTAATGACAGAGGCAGGTTATGTAAAGCCGGGAGATATCGCATTTGGTACAGACAGCCACACAACAACATATGGCTGTGTTGGTGCATTTTCATCGGGTATCGGATATACAGAGATGGCAAGTGTATTAGGAACAGGCAAAATGTGGGTTAAAGTTCCACAGACTATCAAGGTAACAGTTAATGGAAAGCTTCCAGCGAATGTCCGTTCTAAGGATATCATATTAAGACTTATCGGTGACCTTGGAGCAGATGGCGCAACTTATCAGGCACTTGAGTTCACAGGTTCAACAATCGATGAGATGAGCGTTGCAAGCCGTATGACTATGTCTAACATGGCTATTGAAGCCGGTGCCAAATGTGCTCTTTTTACACCAGATGAAAAGACAGCAGAGTACTGTAATGTAGAACTTACAGATGAATTAAAGGATTTAAAGGGAGATGCGGATGCAGTATATGCAAGAGAGATTACATATAATGCAGAGGATTTAGTTCCGGTTCTTGCATGTCCTTCACAGGTAGATAACATCAAACCTGTTACAGAGCTTGCCGGAACAGCAGTAGACCAGGTATTCATCGGCTCATGTACTAACGGAAGATTAGAGGATCTTCAGTGTGCAGCAGCTATTCTTAAGGGTAAGAAGGTTGCACCATTTGTTAAGTTGATAGTTACTCCTGCAAGCCGCAAGATATATAAAGAAGCACTTGCAGATGGAACACTTGAGACACTTGTTGAAGCCGGTGCAATTGTTACACATCCGGGATGCGGATTATGCTGTGGACGAACAGGCGGAATTCTTACTGACGGAGAGGTAGTTGTTGCAACTAACAACAGAAACTTCCTTGGAAGAATGGGAACAAGCAAGGTTAAGATATTCCTTGCGTCCCCTGCTACAGCAGCAGCAAGTGCTATTGCTGGAAAGATTGTGGAGGCTTAAAAACAGACAGACTTTACATAATTTCTGAAATTCTTAGACAATATAATATTGTGATAAAGGGAGGCATATTCTACGGAGGATATGCCTTCTATGTAATTAGGGGTATAAGTTATATTTACAAGGCCTGAAAGCATGTCAACGGCCTTGTTATATGCAATTGCAGCTTCCGCTTCGGATGAGAATTCACCGAGTATATAGTCGCCGTTAATATGAATCCTGGTTCTGTACATAATTCGTCCATTCTTAGTAAACTGGGAAACACCATTGTATTTATTGACAACAAGAATGTTTTCGTATCTGTAATCATGCGTATCCCCATTTTTAAATACATAATCCCTGCCTTTTACAGAGTGGCTTCTTACTCCGAATCTTGAGAGAATGCTTGTCTGCATTCCATAATCATTTACAAAATAATATCCTCCGCGGCTCATAATTGTGTGGTTGGAATAGTAAAAAAGGTCATCAGTAGAAAACTGTAAAACCTCATGTTCTTTGAGAAAATACAGGAAATATTTATGGCACATATATATAGGTGTCTTTATATAAATGTTGTTATCCCTGAAATTGATAAGTGAGATGTATTTACCAAGAGAAAGTGTCATTGCTTCATTATATGAAGTTGTTCTGTGGTCAGTATCAATCCAGTGGTCAGAAGAATTGTTTATTATCTCACAGGCTTCGTTGTACATGGCATGACAGGAAGCCTCGTCAGAGGAACTTCCGAGGCTGATATGTTTATTCTTATATGTAAATGACGCACGGTAATATATTTCACCGCTTTTCTTTCTTGCCTCGTAAACTCCTGTCATGAGAATCCCCCAATCGTTCTATAAACTTGTCCTTTAAACCCACTATTTCATCACATTTTGCAATATTAGTAGGCTTCCCCCAAACTTATACTCTGATTTAATGTGCCATTTGACACTACCATTGATATAAAGATTATAACATATATTAATTGTGTATACAGATATAATTATATATAATAAATGATAACACATTGGCAGAACATATTGAAAGGTAAAAGAATGAGTAAAAGAAATATAACATTTATAATTATGATAATTACACTTATGACATTGCCGTTATCAGCATGTGGAAAGAATAACATTTCAACTGATAACAGCCAGAAGCTGCAAAGTGAAAGCGGTCAGGAATATGATGATGGCAGAGATGCACATATGATTCCGGCTGGTGAATCACAGACAAATGGTGAGTTACAGACAAATGGTGAATCACAGAAGACCGGCGAAAAAAAGAATGTACAGGAAAATGCTTCTGATGCGCAGGATAATAACATTAATTCTGAGCTGCCGCCAGTAAGTATCGTACCCGAAAGTACTGCTGCCGCCAGTAGCGATGCGGCTGATAAGGATACTTCAGGAACAGACGGTACCAGTTCAGAAAACGATAAAACGGAAAATATAAAGACAGATCCGATAGAGCTGCCATTTGTTCCGGCTTACTAAAATATTATATTAAGAGGCAAAAAATATGAGATATAAGATTAGTGATCTGGCAAAATTATTAGATGTATCTACTAATACTGTCAGACGATATGAGGATATGGGGTATATATCGGCTGTGCGCGATGAAAACAGTGGATACAGGTATTATGATGATGATGGGATATTCGGCGTACTTAATGCTAAAATGCATGTGAAGTATGGATTTTCACATGAACAGATAGCAAAGATGCAGCATTTTTCATTAGAACAGTCTATTGAGGCATACAAAGAACGCATGGATGAGATGGACAGGCAGATTGCGTATATGACATATTTAAGGCACCGGCTGAAAGATGATTATGTGCTGATGAATAAGGCTGCAGTCAATTCGGACATATATGAGAAGAACAGCCTTGACCTTAGATATGTTCTGTACAAATATGGTGAAAAACTGCTTCAGGAGCCGGAACGGTTATTGCAGGTGAAAGAATTTCTGTATAATTCTCCTGAATTACAACACATATATATGATTCCAAAGGAAGAGATTGAAAAGGGCAGATTTACTATATGCTGTGGAATCGCTGTAAAAGAGGAACATGTTGAGAAATACAGTCTTAAGACCAATGACTATGCCGGGCATTATACAGCCAAGCCATCTGTTATGGGAATCTCAAGAGTTCCTGCAAAATTAAGCCTGATGAGTGAAAAGTCTGATGATGAGGTTCGTCAGATTATGATAGGAAAGCATATTACATATATGAAAGAACATAATTTTAAAGTAGCAGGAGACGTGACAGGAATTGTTATAAGCAAGGCATATGAAGATGAAGAAGAGATGTTATATGTGCTGATGTGTGTACCTGTAACTGCAAAGTAATATTATTTTAAAATGTATTTCGTACATAAGGGTATTGTTTTTGTACAGAAGTCTGTTGTATAATATCAAAAGCCTGCGACGTTAACGCAGGCACACTATATTAATTATGAGGTGTATTAAAGATGAGCATGTTCTACAGAAGTACTAGAGACGACAATGTTAAGGTTACTGCATCGCAGGCTATATTAAAAGGGCTGGCAGCAGACGGAGGACTTTTTGTACCAGAGAGTATTCCATCATTAGATAAAAGCTTAGAAGAGTTGTCTAAGATGAATTATAAGGAAGTTGCTTATGAAGTTATGAAGCTTATGCTTGATGATTTCACAGAGGAAGAACTTAAGAGCTGTATAGACAGAGCTTATGATTCTAAGTTTGATACAGAGGAGATGACTCCACTTGTTAAAGTTGAGAATGAATATTTCCTTGAACTTTTCCATGGAGCTACAATAGCTTTCAAGGATATGGCACTTTCTATACTTCCACATCTTCTTACAACTTCTGCAAAGAAGAACAATGTTAAGAATGAAATTGTCATTCTTACAGCTACATCAGGAGATACAGGAAAGGCAGCTTTAGCTGGATTTGCTAATGTTCCTGGGACTAAGATTATCGTCTTTTATCCTAAGAATGGTGTAAGCCCAATTCAGGAGAAGCAGATGGTTACCCAGAAGGGTGATAATACATATGTTATTGGTATAAAGGGTAACTTTGATGATGCACAGACAGGTGTTAAGAATATTTTCTCTGATAAGGAATTAGAGAAGGTTATGAATGATGCCGGATTCCAGTTCTCATCAGCTAATTCAATCAATATCGGAAGACTTGTTCCTCAGATTGTTTATTATGTATATGCGTATGCCAAGTTATTAGCTAATGGAGAGATTAAGGATGGCGAGAAGATAAATGTAGTTGTTCCTACAGGTAACTTTGGTAATATTTTAGCTGCATTTTATGCTAAGAATATGGGACTTCCTATTAATAAGTTTATATGTGCATCTAATGAGAATAAGGTATTATATGATTTCTTCACAACAGGTGAGTATGACAGAAACAGAGAATTCGTTCTTACAACTTCACCATCTATGGATATCCTTATCTCTAGTAATCTTGAGAGACTTATATACAGAATTGCCGGTAATAATGCAGCTAAGAATGCAGAACTTATGGCATCATTAAAGTCAGAAGGAAAGTACAAGATTACAGATGATATGAAAGCACAGTTAGCTGACTTCTATGGCAATTATGCTACAGAGGCAGAGGACGCAGCTACAATCAAGAAGATATATGAAGATTGCGGATATGTAATTGATACACATACATCAGTTGCTGCAACTGTATATGATAAGTACAGAAAAGAAACTGGCGATACAACTAAGACAGTTATTGCTTCAACAGCAAGCCCATATAAGTTTACAAGAAGCGTTATGAATGCTATTGATTCCAAATATGATTCAATGGGAGACTTCGAACTTGTAGATGAGCTTAGCAAGATAAGCAATGTCAAAGTTCCTAATGCAATTGAAGAAATCAGAACAGCACCAGTTCTTCATGATACTGTATGCGATTCTGATAAGATGTGTGATGAAGTTAAGAAGATTCTTGGAATCTAATATTATAAGAAAATAAAAATCTCCGGACCGTGTGTAATAAAGGTCCGGAGATTTTTTACTTATCTGTCAACAATTACTCCCTGACAGCCAAGTTCAAGCCATCTTTGATAAAATACAGAAAAATTATAGGTTGTTACATTTTCGTTAAGGGGATCCGCCATATATACTTCATTTTTGGCAGAATCAAATCCAATCATAACAAGGCAGTGTTCCATACCGGGCCAGATAACAAGCTGACCATCCTTAGCAATCCATACAGAAGAACCATAATCAGTGGACTCCATATTCATAGTTGCCCAGACAATAACAGGCTGCCCATTCTCAACATATTGGCAGAACTGATCGATTGAGGCACCTGATATATTAATGGCATGGGCACCATACAGATTGGCACAATCAGTGATTACAGGAGCAAAGCATCCATAAGAAGCTTTATCAAAAGGTGTTCCTACAAATGTAGTGTTGGGATTAGCATCAGGATAATCCCCTTTTTCTAGATAATTAGCTGCAATATCAGTCTTATCAGCATCATATCCAAGATAGTTAAGAACCATAGTAAGTGAAGTGACTTCACAGCCGGTAGGAAGCTCCGGTAACTGATTCAGACACGGGAAATTATCTATATACGCTTTCCTTCCAGATGCCAGTAGTTCTTTCAGTTCATTTTCAGAGTGAATTGTATTGTGAAAATCTTTATAAGAATCCTCTGAATTATTATTTTTATTATCTTCCTGTGAATTGTCAGAATTATTAACTTCCCCACGCGATAAATCATCCGATGAAATAGTTCCAACTGGCGTTATGTTAATACTTACATTATCAGGAGAAGAATTTTTCATATCAATAAGGAATGATAATATTGTAACAGATGCAGCAATAAGAGAAAGTATAAGCAGAATCTTTAAAAAAGTTTTTTTTGAACTGTGCTTTTTCATTATAACTCCTTGGTAAATATCTCTATATATAATAATGATATTTATAGCTGAATTATATAGTATGTTAAGATTCTGTTCAATAAATTTATAAATTATTTATAGAAAAAAGAAATATTGTTGTTGACATCATGTTAGGGTAGTGATATCTTAAATGTATCGATATTAGCACTCCAACTTAATGAGTGCTAACAAGATGAAAGGAGAGGATGCCATGGAGACGGATGGACGACTGGATGACCGTAAGGTTAAGATACTTAAAGCTGTTATTCAGAATTATCTTGATACCGGAGAACCGGTTGGCTCAAGAACGATTTCCAAGCTGACTGACTTACAGCTAAGTTCAGCAACTATAAGGAATGAGATGGCAGACTTAGAAGAGCTTGGCTACATTGTACAGCCACACACCTCTGCTGGAAGAATTCCAACTGATAAGGGTTACAGATTATATGTTGACGATTTAATGGCCCAGAAAGAGGAAGAGATATCCTTAAGAGAACAGCAGGTTGGTGATAAAGAGAAAGAACTTGATTCTATGAAGGATGCCTTATCAGAGAAGGTTGACAGAGTGGAAGAACTTCTTCAGAATGTAGCAAAGGTTCTGGCGAATAATACTAACTATGCCACGATGGTAACAACTCCTAAGGTAACTGGCAATAAGTTAAGATTTGTTCAGCTGTCACAGCTTGAACCGAATAAGCTTCTTGCGGTTATTGTTATGGAAGGTAATCTTATAAGGAACAAGGTTATAACTATCAGCGAGGATATTTCACCAGAGAATCTTCTGAAGCTTAATCTTCTTCTTAATACAACACTCACAGGTCTTACATTGCAGGAAATGCATCTGGGACTTATATCCAAGATGGAGAGCCAGGCAGGTGAGCATATGGGTATTGTTAAAGAAGTGTTAGACGCGATTGTTGAGACTATAAGTAAGGCTGACGACCTGAAGATATACACAAGCGGCGCAACTAACATATTCAAGTATCCGGAGCTTAGTGATTCCGGGAAAGCAAGTGAGCTTATATATGCCTTGGAGGAAAAACAGGGCTTGTCTGGACTTGTTAATGACAAGGATGATTCAGATAAGACTGAAGATGATAACCACGGCATTCAGGTATATATAGGAAATGAAACACCAGTTGAATCCATGAAGGACTGTAGTGTGGTAACAGCCACATATGAATTGCAGGATGGAATGAAGGGAACAATTGGTATTATTGGACCGAAGCGTATGGATTATGAAAAGGTTGTTGATACCTTAAAAGAGATGCAGACGCATTTGGATGATGTATTTAAGAAAACTTAGGAAAGGTTGGTATTGAAGTGTCAAAGGATGTAAAGAAAAAGAAATCAGAAGAGACAGTTCAGGATGAAGTAAAGAATCAGGAGACTGATGCTAAGAAAGAAGAAGCCTGCAACTGCGAATCAGAATGTAAGGCTGATGAAAGTCAGAATACATGTGAAGCTGATGAATCAGACAAGGCCGAGGCACAGGATGAGAGCACTGAGAGCTCTAAGAAGAAAGATCCTAAGGATGCAGTTATAGAAGAACTTCAGGACAGAGTAAAGAGGCAGATGGCTGAGTTTGATAATTTCAGAAAGAGAACAGAGAAAGAGAAATCTACTATGTTCGAGATGGGAGCCTCAGATATCATTAAGAAGCTTTTACCTATTGTTGATAACTTCGACAGAGGATTTAAGAGTGTGACAGATGAGGAACTTGAAACTCCATTCGCAAAGGGAATGGATATGGTTCACAAGCAGCTTTTAAAGATGCTTGAGGATGCAGATGTAAAGCCTATTGAAGCTTTAGGCGGTGAGTTCAATCCGGATTTCCACAATGCAGTAATGCATGTTGAGGATGATTCAGTTGGAGAGAACATCGTAGTTGAAGAGTTTGAGAAGGGCTACACATACAGAGACCAGGTTATAAGACACAGCATGGTCAAGGTTGCTAACTAGCGATAAGCCAGAAAGCATATGTAACACAAGGTATTAATCAATTTAATTATAGAAAGGACATTTTATCATGGGAAAGATTATTGGTATTGATTTAGGTACAACTAATTCTTGCGTAGCTGTAATGGAAGGTGGTAAGCCAGTTGTTATCGCTAACGCAGAAGGTTTAAGAACTACTCCTTCAGTAGTTGCATTTTCAAAGACAGGAGAGAGACTTGTAGGTGATCCTGCAAAGCGTCAGGCAGTTACTAATGCTGATAAGACAATCTCTTCTATCAAGAGACATATGGGTACAGATTACAAGGTTGAGATTGATGGAAAGAAATATACTCCACAGGAAATCTCAGCTATGATTTTACAGAAGTTAAAGTCAGATGCAGAGAATTATCTTGGTGAGAAGGTTACAGAGGCAGTTATAACAGTTCCTGCTTACTTCAACGATGCACAGCGTCAGGCTACTAAGGATGCTGGTAAGATTGCAGGTCTTGATGTAAAGCGTATTATCAACGAGCCTACAGCAGCAGCTTTAGCTTATGGTCTTGATAATGAGCATGAGCAGAAGATTATGGTTTACGATTTAGGTGGTGGTACATTCGATGTGTCTATTATCGAAATCGGTGATGGTGTAATTGAAGTTCTTGCTACAGCTGGTAATAACAAGCTTGGTGGTGATGATTTCGATAATGCTGTTACACAGTATATGTTAAATGATTTCAAGGCTAAGGAAGGCGTTGACCTTTCTAAGGATACAATGGCTCTTCAGAGACTTAAGGAAGCAGCTGAGAAGGCTAAGAAGGAACTTTCAAGCACAACTCAGACAGAAATCAATCTTCCTTACATCACAGCTACAGCTGAAGGACCAAAGCACTTTGAGATGACTCTTACAAGAGCTAAATTCGATGAATTAACACATGACCTTGTAGAAAAGACTGCAGAGCCAGTTAAGAATGCACTTTCAGATGCAGGTCTTACAGCTTCAGAGCTTTCAAAGGTATTATTAGTTGGTGGTTCTACAAGAATCCCTGCTGTACAGGATAAGGTTAAGTCATTAACAGGACATGAGCCAAGCAAGACTCTTAACCCAGATGAGTGCGTAGCTATCGGTGCTTCTATCCAGGGTGGTAAGTTAGCTGGTGATGCAGGTGCTGGTGATATTCTTCTTCTTGATGTAACACCACTTTCACTTTCAATCGAGACAATGGGTGGTATTGCTACAAGACTTATTGAGAGAAATACAACTATTCCTACAAAGAAGAGTCAGAT
>ULOC01043533.1_pt1 | contig 12055 bp, 9 predicted proteins | sample 1952181 | NCBI WGS metagenome assembly ULOC01 (sample SAMEA4835592, study PRJEB28245) | human gut metagenome | biome: gut microbiome; material: fecal sample | place: Denmark | collected 2008
TCAGGATGAAGGACCGACGGATATGTCGGCTCATGCCAAATCGAGCATGGTGGGTGTATCGCTCACCATTCCCATTACAAACGGCAGATTAAACCTCGGAACATGGCAGGGGATCTACCTCTGTGAATTCAGAGAGGGAGGCGGAAGCCGACACCTCATCGCAACGATTATCGGGGAATAAAGATAAAAACGAGGATGTTCGCACATCCTCGTTTTTACGTTAACATAATCATTTATTCTATCGCGTCCAATTCCGCTTCATCCTCTTCCTTCTCCTCTTTCTTTCCGAAATTAGGATCAATCTTCAGGAAAGCAGTAACCAGGAAGGTGATGGCGCAACATGCCATCACGATGATGAAGAACATGCGGTAACCTACCATATCCTTCAGATATCCAGAAACCATGCCCGGCAGCATCAATCCGAGATAAGAGATGCCCGTACAGATGGAATAATGGGAGGTCTTGAACTTGCCCTGACTGTAGAACAGCATGTAGAGGGTAAGAACCGTGAAGCCCAGACCATAACCCAACTGCTCGACAAAAAGACAGCTGGAAACCACGATGAGGTTGCTGTTGAGCGAATAACTCAGATAGATGTAAACCACATCAGGCAAGGTGATGGCGCAAACCAGAGGCCAGAGCCATTTCTTCATTCCATCCCTGCTCACCAGAATACCACCAAGAATTCCACCCAGCAGCAAACCTATCAATCCCACAGTACCGTTGGCAAAGCCATATTCCTGAGGTGACAGTCCCAGTCCACCCTGCGAATTAGGACGGAGGATGAAGGTCTTGGTCATGGTGTTCAGAAGCGCTTCAGGGAATCGGTAGAGCAAGAGAAAGAGCATCACACAGACGGTTTCACCCAATCCGAACTTCACGAAGAAGGTGCGGAACATGTTCTTCAGTTCATGAGCCACTTCACCCACCGTTCTGTCGGTCTGCATATCCTCCTTCGGGCGTGGCATAAAGCGGCTGTGGTAGAGCCACAAACCGATGAAGATACCTGCCAGTCCGTAAAATATAAGCGCCCATGAGAAGCGAATCTGGTTGCGGAAGAGAACCTGAAGCACACCTGCCAACATCACCAGAAAACCATTCACAAAGATGATGGCGAGGCGGTAGAAGGTATTTCGCAAGCCTACAAACTTAGTCTGCGTATGTTCATCCAGCTCAATCATGTAGAAACCATCTGCCGAAATGTCGTGGGTGGCACTACAGAAGGCGATGAGGAAGAAGAAGCACATCGTTGCCTGGAACCAGAAGGCGGTAGGCAGCGAGAAGGCGATGCCGGCAAGGGCGGCTCCGATGAGAGCCTGCATGGTGAGCACCCACCAGCGCTTGGTCTTCAGCAAATCTATGAACGGACTCCACAAGGGCTTGATGACCCAGGGCAGGGCGAGCCATCCGGTATAGAGACCCACCTCAGCATCGGTCAGCCCCAACTGCATGTACATCACCACAGAGAGGGCGGTTACGATGACGTTGGGGAGTCCTTCGGCAAAATAGAGGGTCGGAATCCATGCCCATGGACTCCGACTGTTTTTCTTTGTTACCATTTTACATCACTATTTATAAAGTTTCTTGATTTCAGCACCCTGATAGTAGTGCAGCAGGATGGCGTCATAATGATAACCCTGCTCGCCCATCACGGCAGCACCAATCTGGCAGAGGCCTACTCCGTGCCCCCAACCGGCTCCGATGAGTTCGAAACGCTGAGGCACTCCCTGTTCATCCTTATCATACTTATCCACCACGAAGGCTGAACTCAGCAGATGACTGTCGCTCAGCGTACGGCGTATTTCGAGTTCCTTACCGATGGTAAAGGTCTTCTCTGTTCCGATGATCTGGAGCTTGCTGATTCTTCCACTCTTTCCGCGCTCCACGGCCTTCATGTCTAGGATGGCACCCAGGTCCATCTTCAGTTTGTCGGCGATGAGCTGCTGCAACTTCTCCTGGCTGAGCGTTTCCTTCCAGCGGTAGAAATTGACGGTTTCCTGATCATAGTCGTTGAGCACTTCTGACAGGATTTTCTTGTCCTGCGTGTTGCAGAAAGCTGGCGGATTGAAGCGGATCCATTTCTCAGCCTCCTCCTCATTGGTCAGATTAGGCAGTGTATGTTCCACGCCCAGGGCGATGTCGCGAACCGCCGTGAGATAAGTCTTCGGCGTGTCCTCCCAGCAATACTGGAATTCCTCGGTTATTCCGCCGCAGCATTTCGAGAATCTTGCATCGCAGATTTCTTCGCCGTCCATCAGAATCTGTCCCTTGGTCTGGCGGATGGCTTCAGCTACATGGGGCGATGTTTCCTTGGTGATACCCTGGTAGCGCTGGCAGTGGTCGTCGGCACATACATCAAAGAGGGTGTGGTCTTCGCGGTCGTACCAGCGGATGAGCATATCTTCCTTCTTGGTGAAGGAGAAGAAGTTGTTGCCGCTCTCAGCCACCTCTCGGCGCTTCTTCATCTGTGCCAGGAGCCATGAACGGGAGATGACGGCGTGCGCCTTCAGGAGTTCGAGACTCGAAGTGGCACTCATCTCACTGCTGATGACGCTCTCCAGATATTTCTCTACAGGCAACTCATTGATTGCCACAATCTTATCCGATTCTACCACAAAGCGGAGCGTGCCCAGGAAGGTTTGGGTTTCCTTGCGCTCCCAGTGGAAGTTGACACCGATGGTTACGTCGCTCAGCGAAAACGAGGCGTCGGCACTCTGCGGATGGAAGGTAAGCTGGCTGTACTGGTTGCCGTTCCAGAGCACACCGCCTTCAGAGAATTCTACCACCTGTTCGCCCAGCACCTTTTCGCCCTTGGCAAGATAAGGTTTGTTTAGCGAGAAATGAATCTTCTGCGCACTCACGATGCCCACCGTTACGTCGGGCTGCTTACCTTTATTATATAAGGTGGAAGAGGCTTCGGCTGCATCCTCGGCATCCTTAGATGCCTTCAGTTTGGCGATGATGGCGTTCATCTTTTCTTCCGAAACGCCACATTCCTGCAGCAGCGAGAGGGCTTTCTCCTCGGTCAGCTTTCGGAAATCTTCCTCACGAGGGGTGATGATGAGTCCGCTCATATCCAGTGCTCCCGGCGAAACCACAAACTGGGCGTCGCCTTCGGCAAAATAGGCTTCCGGACGGTGCTTTTCTCTCGGAATGACCACGCTGATGAATTCCTCGCCCTTGCGCCAGGAGATGATGTTCATCATCGGTTCGGTTTCGTCGCCACGCTGAGGCATTGCCTTGTAGAGACGGCGGAAGAGGGCCTCATCGCTCTCAGCACTCTTCGAGATGATGACGAAGGCGGGAACGATGAAGTCGCGAACCACTGAGATTTTCTCCTCATCATTGAGAGAGATGATGTCGGTCAGGTTGCGGGAGAGACGCTGCCAGTTGGTCTGAAGAGGAAGGATGCCGTTGGTTCCTGCCTGGAAATGAAGATGGTCTGGAGCCGATGCACCACACTTCGGACCGTTGTAGAACACCATCAGGTCGCTGTGCAGACTGATGAAGCGGTGCATCTCGCCGTAGTTCTTGTAGATGAGCTGAGGCTGATGCTTGCGTGCCGGAATGGTGAAGTGGACTGGCAGAATCGGGAACGGATTCACCAGAAGATGGAATTTCTCGTCTATCTGCTTCGACATCTGTTCCTTAGGACGGTTCTTGTCGCAAAGGAAACAAGGGCGCTCGCCCAGGGTTTTCTTATCTATCTTGGCGCCCGTACTTACGATGCGGGCTGGGTTCCACTGCAGTTTCAGCTGGTCGGAGAACTGGCGGGTTTCTACATGCTTGAGGTCGCGGAAGCGGTGGCGCGCATCGGTCCAAACCTCCAGCTGACGGTTGAAGAAACGCGAGATGCTGCTGTCTTCCATAATGTCGGCCTTGCCCTGCAGCAGGTGCTGGCGTGCCTTCAGTTCCATGGTGCGCAGGCGGTCCTTATACAGGTTGTTGGCGTTCACCTTCTCTACGCTGAGGGCTGCATCGCTGTTACCTCCCCAGCGGCGGCAGAGGTAGAGTTCGTCGTAGATTCTACCGATGCGATAACGGCGCGAAAATGCCAAGCCGAGCGCATAATCCTCACCATACGAGGTGTTAGGAAACTGGATCTGTCTGACCAGCGGAGTAAAGAAGGCGCGCGGAGCACCTAATCCGTTGATACGCAGCGCATTGTTGCATCCGTTTTCATCGGTCCACTCCTTGTGGTCTATCAGTCCCGGTGGCAGGGTGTTGAGGTCGAAGTCGCACATGCGGTACGAGCCGATAATCATGGCTGCCTTCTGCTTGTAGAAGGCATCTACTATCTTCTGAAGTGTCTTTGGTGAAGAATAGAGGTCATCGCTGTCAAGCTGTACAGCAAACTTTCCGCAGAAACTGCTGTTGATGGCTTCGTTCCAGCATCCGCCTATTCCCAGGTCGGTTCTCTCCGGCACAATCTGTATCAGGTTGTCGACTTTAAGTTCATCCAGTATTTCGCCGGTGCGGTCGGTAGAATGGTTGTTTACCACAATGACGTTAAACTTGAAGCTTGCCTTCTGTCCCAGCGCACTCTTCACGGCATCAGTCACCGTCTTTTCACGGTTGAAGACGGGGATGATGACAGATGCCTCGTATTCAAAATCCTGCTCACCGAAGTCGGGCTGGCGGTAGAAGGTGGTGTCTATCAGGGCGCCCACCTTGCCCAAATGCTGGGTGCATGCCTTTTCCATCTCAATCTGCACCTCGCGGTTGCGCGGGTTTACATAGTCAAACTGCTTCTCGCCGCTCTTACGGGTGTCGAGTTCGGCTTCTGAATAGAGGAATTCGTTGAGATGGAAGATTTCGCCCACGCGGCTCAGATAGAGACGGAGGTCGTAGAGGGCGGCAAACTGATACTCTTCGCGGTCGGGGTGGGCGATGTAGTCGGCCAGCGCCTGTGCCTTGATGCACCAGAGGCTTCCAAAGTCGAAGTCATCTCGCAAAGAACCTGACTGGTAGTCAATTACCGGATGTTTCTCCATTTTGCCTTCCACCATCTTGTAGTGGTCGGCGTAAACCATGACGGCATCCGTATCATCTGCCACTCTGAGGAATCGCTCCAGCGTGTTGTTTCCCCATCCTATGGTGGTGTGGCGGGTACAGATCATCACGTAGTCGGCATCTGTATTTTCAGCGATGCTGACAATGGTGTTACTGCTTTCCAGGCGGTCGGTGATGACAAACGTACATCCTTCGGGCACCTGATGATGAGCGGCAAAATCAGCACTCACCAGGAAGTGGATATGCTGTACTGTCTTGTACTCATGAAGCACCGACAAGGCATTCTGCGCATCGTCGATGTATTCGCAAGGCAAGAAAAGGTCTATTTTTTCTCTCATTTTCTTACGTTATTTTTGTTCACTTCAGCCCTTTTCGGGGGGCTAAATCTGTGTTTTTTATCTTTATTTTATCTTATTATATTAAAATATGTGGCAAAGATACTAATTTTTCGGCAAAAAACACTATCTTTGCAGTATGAATAATGAAAAAAAATATCTTTTGGGCCTTACACTTGCCGAATTGAAGCAGGTAGCAAAGGACTTAGGCATGCCCGCCTTCACCGGTGGACAGATGGCGAAGTGGCTCTATGAGCAGCATGTGAAGAGCATCGACGAGATGACCAACATCTCGAAGGCGAACCGTGCCAAACTCGCTGCCGAATACGAAATAGGATGCTTCGGATATTCCGATGCGCAACATTCGGTGGATGGTACCATCAAGTACCTCTTCCCTACCCGAAGCGGCAAATTTGTCGAGACGGTTTACATCCCCGACAAAGACCGCGCCACGCTGTGCGTTTCTTCGCAGGTGGGATGCAAGATGAACTGCCTGTTCTGCCAGACCGGCAAGCAGGGGTTTGAGGGCAGTTTGCCTGCCGGCGACATCCTGAACCAGATTTACTCGTTGCCAGAGGTGGATAAGCTCACCAACATCGTGTTCATGGGTCAGGGCGAGCCGATGGATAATCTCGACAATGTGCTGCGCGCCACAGAGATTCTCACCGCCGACTACGGCTGGGCATGGAGCCCGAAGCGCATCACGGTAAGTTCGGTGGGCGTGAAGAACAAGCTGAAGCGGTTTCTGGAAGAGAGCGACTGCCATGTGGCCATCAGCATGCACGACCCTATCCCTTCAGAGCGCGCCGAACTGATGCCTGCCGAAAGGGGCATGGGCATTGAGCAAGTAGTAGAACTGCTGAGGAACTATGATTTCTCTCATCAACGCCGCCTGAGTTTCGAATACATCGTCTTTAAGGGCGTAAACGACAGTATGCAGCATGCTAAGGCCATCATCAAGCTGGTGAAGGGACTTGACTGCCGCTTCAACCTGATTCGTTTCCATCAGATTCCAGACATTCCTCTGCAGGGTGTGGATGATGAGAAGATGGAGCAGTTCCGTGATTACCTCACCCAGCATGGTGTCTTCACCACCATCCGTGCCAGCCGCGGCCAGGACATCTACGCTGCCTGCGGTCTGCTCAGCACCTCGAAGAAAATCGGAGAAATCCGTGAGCACGAGGATGAAGAGAAGATGAATAAGTAAGGAAAGGTGGGGGAAAAATGGTTAGAGAATCTTTAAAGATCCTACTTGCCGGCTGTCTTCTGTTCCTTTTTCTGGCAAGTTGCAGCCTGGGGGGAGGAAGAAACAGAAAACTGCCCAAGAGCACAGGACAGCCTTACGAGGTGGTGCTCGAGGGAGATACCGACAGCATCGTTACGAAGATACTGACGGAAGAGGTGCCTGCCCTGCCCCAACCCGAACCGCTCTGCCGGCTCATCCAGGTTAAGAAGGGCAAGATCCACGGCAGCTACCTGCTCGTAAGAACTCGCATCGTAGTGAACATCCCGGCAGCGGAATTCTCAGTCAAGCTGAGCCGCAACGAGAATGCTTCACCGCAGACCGTCATCCGCATCTCTGCCCGCTCGCTGCAGCAACTCAGAGAGAAACTCAACCCCGAGAAACTGCGCCAGCTCGTAGATGAGACTGAACTGGAGCACCTCGCCTCCATCATCTCCACCAACCCGAGCAAGCAGAACCGCGAGATGCAGCAGCTGGTAAAGAAGAACTTCGGCATCAGCATGATCATCCCTGCCGAAATGCAAGCAAGCAAGAAGGCGAAGAACTTCATTTGGATCTCAAACAACGCCAGCTCGGGCATGAAGAACCTGCTCGTAATGAAAGTGAAGAGTGAAGAACGAAGAGTGAAAAATTCAGATGCTTTTTCACCTCAAGAGAAGCAGCAGATTGATAGCATTCTCCGAACCAATATGCCCGGCGAAACCGACAGCATGTACATGATAATCCCGGTCCTTTCAGAAAAAGGACTCTGGGAGATGAAGGGCGACGCCATGGGAGGCCCCTACGTGATGAGGCGCATCCGCCTGAGAAAAACGGGGGATGAAATCATCATCATCGGCTTCGTCTATGCGCCCGAAATGAAAAAGAAAATATTAATCAAGCAGCTAGAAGCTGCGATTTCTACTATAAAATAAAACGATAAATGGACAGCAAAAAAATTAGAGTGGCCATCACTCACGGAGATACCAACGGTATCGGATACGAACTCATTTTTAAGGCATTCAGTGAGCCAGAGATGTTGGAGTATTGTACCCCTATCATCTACGGTTCGCCTAAAGTGGCAGCTTATTACCGCAAGGCGATGAATCTGCCAGCCCAGTTCTCCATCATCCAGAAAGCAGAAGATGCTGAAGACGGAAGAATCAACCTCCTGCCAGCTGTAGACGAGGAGGTAAAGGTTGACATGGGCATGCCTACTCAGGAATCGGGTACGGCAGCCATCAAGGCACTTGACCGAGCCATGACCGACTACCGCGACGAGCTCTTCGACGTGCTCGTTACCGCACCGGTAAACAACCAGAACGCACAATTTGAGGGCTTCCAGTTCAAGGGCCACAAGGAATACATAGAAACTTGCCTGGGCGAAGGTGCCAAAGGCCTTTCCATCCTCTGCGGCGGCGACCTTCGCATCGCATCCGTAACCGGAAAGACTCCGCTCAAGGACGTGCCGGCAGCTATCACCCAGGAGCTCATCATCGAGAAGGTGAAGCAGATGCACACATCACTGAAGCGAGACTTCATGATTACCAACCCGCGCATCGCCGTGCTCGCCCTGAATCCTAGCAACAACGGTGAGGAGAGCTGCGGACCAGAGGAAGCCAGCATCATCATCCCAGCCATTGACCAGCTTGCCGAGCAGAAAATACAAGCTTTTGGTCCTTACCCTGCTGACGAGTTCTTCGGCAACGGCCATTTCGTAGAGTTCGACGGCATCATGACCATGTATCATGATCAGGCTACTACCCCGTTCCATTCTCTCTACACCGAGGATGGCGTACTCTTTACTGCCGGTCTGCCACTCGTGCACACCGCCGCCAACACCACTCCTAGCTACAGCATCACGGGCTGCAACGAAGCCGATGCAATCTCCTTCCGCCATGCCATCTACTTGGCGCTGGATGCCTTCTGCAACCGCGAAGACTATGATGAGGCCTACGAGAATCCACTGCCTAAACTCTACCACGAGAAGCGTGACGAGAGTGAGAAGGTAAGATTCTCCATCCCTAAGAAAAAGGGATAAGAGAAAGATTCCCTATTCCCGAGAAAAAGCGGAATAAAGAAAGATTTGGGAGGGAAGATGACGCAAAAAAGGCTAATCTGCCCTATAATCAGACCTCCCGAACGTTAAAATTAAAAAAAAATGCAGATAATTCAGAAAAAATGAGTAATTTTGGCAGCTAAATGGATACTTCCGAACTACAAAAGATAAAACAACGCTACAATATCGTCGGTAACAGCGACGGATTGAACCATGCGCTCGACGTAGCCCTACAGGTAGCGCCGACCGATCTCTCCGTGCTCATCATCGGCGAGAGCGGTGTGGGTAAGGAAATCATTCCAAGGGTGATTCACGACAATTCGCCACGCCGCAGAGAGAAATATTTCGCCATCAACTGTGGAAGCATTCCGGAAGGAACCATTGACAGCGAACTCTTCGGACATGAGAAGGGTTCCTTCACTGGAGCCATAGGCGAAAGCGAAGGATACTTCGGTATTGCCAACAAGGGTACCATCTTCCTTGACGAGGTGGGCGAACTCCCGATACAGACGCAGGCAAGACTGCTGCGCGTGCTCGAAACGGGAGAATACATCCGCGTGGGTGGAACTGAGATAAGGAAAACGGATGTCCGCATCGTGGCAGCCACCAACGTAAACATGCGCAAGGCTGTGAGCGAAGGCCGCTTTCGCGAGGACCTCTACTACCGCCTCAACACTATCCCGATACAGATGCCTGCATTGAGAGAGCGTGGAGACGACATCCTCCTGCTCTTCCGCCTCTTCGCCATGCAGATGGCCGAAAAATACCGTCTGCCTAAGATTTCACTCTCAGATGAGGCCAAGCAGATCATGCTGAAATACAAGTGGCCGGGAAATGTGAGACAGCTCAAGAACATTACCGAACAGATGTCAGTGCTAAGCCGAGAAAGAGAAATCGATGCACAGACTCTCACCCAGTTTATTCCGAGAGATGAGGAGTCTACACAGCTCGCCACCATACAGAAGGATGGCAAGGACGACCATAGCTACGCCAGCGAGCGCGAACTGCTATACAAAATTCTCTACGAACTGAGGGGCAACGTGAGCGACCTGAGACGAGAGATGAACAGCCTGCGCAAGCAACTCGATGAAGCACGCCAGTTGGGCGGTACAGGCGGATATGTTTCTCCGGTTCAGCCGAATACCCAGGTAGCTCCAGTATCATCCGTATCTCCGGTTTCATCGGTTTCTCCGGTATCTCCGGTATCTTCCGTACCTCCGATTACCGATCTCGACGAGCTACAACACATCCGTCAGGAAATAGCTACAGGAGGCATGAGGGGCACTTACAAACCCGAAGCCGAGGATGCTGAGATTGAGGAGATCAAGGAAGAAAACGAGAATCTGAACCTCAGCGATCTTAGCAAGCAGATGATAGAAAAGGCACTGGAGAGAAACAACGGAAACCGCAAGAAAGCGGCAGAAGAACTGGGAATCTCCGACAGAACTCTGTACAGAAAGATTAACAAATATAAGTTATGAAGCATATACGCGCGTACCTATATATAATAGGAGTCACACTGATGGTGGCGGTCATGGCAGCATGCTCCGTGAGCTACAAGTTCAACGGTGCCAGCATCGACTACACCAAAACCAAGACCATACAGATAGCCGACTTCCCTATCAGAAGTTCGTATGTATGGGGTCCGATGGGTCCGATGTTCAACAACGAACTCAAGGATAAGTTTGCCAGCAACACCCAGCTCATACAGGTGTCACGCAACGGAGACCTGAAAATAGAGGGCGAAATCACCCAATATTCTCAGCGCAACAAGTCGGTTAGTTCTGAGGGATACTCAGCACAGACCGAGCTCAGTATCACCGTAAACGTACGTTTCACCAACACCAAGAACCATACCGAGGACTTCGAAAAGCAGTTTACATCTGCCAAGACCTACGACACCACTCAGAGCCTTGCCTCGGTGCAGGAAGAACTGGTAACCCAGATTATCAAAGACCTGGTAGACCAGATATTCAACGCTACGGTAGCTAACTGGTAAAGTAAGTGAAGAACGAAGAGTGAAGAATTTAACGGCTTTACTAATCATAAAGTTCAAAACTCAATGTTCAATATTTAAAGTTCAAAATAAAATAAAGTAAAAATATCGTGGAATTAAACAGATTGATACAACACCCGGAGGAAATGAACCGAGAGACGCTCTACGACTTGCGCGCCCTCTTGGCCTTATATCCGTATTATCAGACGGCACGCCTGCTGATGTTGAAGAATCTGTACCTGCTCCACGACCCGAGTTTCGACGAAGAACTGCGCCGTGCAGCCATCTACATCACCGACCGTAAGATTATCTTCGAGATGGTAGAGGCAGCCCACTATCAGATAAAAAACGCCCCTGAAGAGGCTGAATCCGACAAGCAGCAAGGCGTAAGAGGAATAGGAGCAGAAAAACACGGAGACCGTACTAGCGACCTCATCGATCACTTCCTGGGATCCATTCCTATGGAAGAAGACGAAGAAGAGAAAAAGGAGAAACGTAAGCCTACACCTGCTGACGCGGCTGTAGACTATGTGGCTTATCTCATGGAGACCGAAGACCAGCAGGAGCCAGAAGATACTTCGCGCACCATGAGTCTCATCGACGACTTTATGGAGGATGGCGGTTTCAAACTGCCTAAAATCCAGCAGGACGAAGATTACAAACCAGAATTTACTCCCGAACTTCAGACCGATTCCGGCAAGGATGGCGAAGAGGAAAACAGCGGTGTATTCACCGAAACCCTCGCCCGCATCTACATCAAGCAGGGCAAGTATCAGAGGGCTTACGAAATCATCAGCCGCCTGCATCAGCAGCATCCTGACAAGAACGGATATTATGTTGACCAGCTCAGATTCCTTGAGAAACTGATGCTGAACAGCAAGAAGAAATAAAGAAGAATAATAAATAAATAAAACTAGTTTTAAAAAATGGCTTACACATTATTAGTAGTATTAATCGTCCTGGTAGCTATCCTGATGATTTTCATCGTGCTCATCCAGGAATCAAAGGGAGGTGGACTTGCAAGTAACTTCTCTTCAACCAACTCAATCATGGGTGTTCGCAAGACCACTGACATTGTTGAGAAATTAACATGGGGCCTCGCTGCAGCCTTGGTTGTCATCAGCGTGGCATGTGCTTATGTAGCCCCTCAGGCAGCTGGCGAAAGCAGTGTTTTGGAGGGAGCCACTCAGGAGCAGACCGCTCTTCCTGCTATGCCAGGTGCTAGCAAGGATGCAGCAGCAGGTGCGCAGAAGGCTATTCCTGCAGCTGGTGCAGATGCCCAGAAGGCAGCTCCAGTTGTTCCAACAAGCCCTGCAAAATAAAAAATAAGAAAAAAGGTACGAAAAAATTTGGTAGAACCATTTTTTTTTCGTACCTTTGCACCCGCTTAACAAGAATATGGTGGACGTAGTTCAGTTGGTTAGAGCGTC
>ULOC01058474.1_pt1 | contig 12004 bp, 5 predicted proteins | sample 1952181 | NCBI WGS metagenome assembly ULOC01 (sample SAMEA4835592, study PRJEB28245) | human gut metagenome | biome: gut microbiome; material: fecal sample | place: Denmark | collected 2008
CTTGTTTTAAGAGATACAACAGAAAGACCAGAAGGTATAAAAGCTGGTACCTTAAAATTAGTTGGAACAAATGAAGAAACAATATACACTGAAACTAAAAAATTATTAACAGACAAAAAAGAGTACAATAATATGAGTCATGCATCTAATCCATATGGAGACGGTCACGCTAGTGAAAGAATAGTTAGTTCTATAATTTCTTGGTATAAAAATACAAAATAATCATATTGTTAATAATTTTTGAAAATGTTTTAAATTTTTTTAAACATTAACGGGAAAAAATATCCCGTTTTTTTAAATTCATTTTGCTATTATTTAAATTATTACTTCATTCAATATTGTCAATTGTAAATACATTGCTACGTGACCATTATCAATTTTTCTTGGTGTTAAAACGGCTAAAGTATAATTAATATCTTCTAATGATGGGGATTTTTCAAAAACTGATTCGAATTATTTATAGTCCATTGCAAATCTTTTATTAAAGTATGGAATAAATACATTTAATAAGTATTTATTTGCTTCTTCTATGGTTGTAATACCATTAAGTTTTAGCTCATTAACAAGTCTATCTTGGAAAGTAATATAAATAAAATTATAAGATACTTTAATATTTTCATTTTTTTCTAAAAAACCTTTAAAGTGTTGGAAATTTCAATCTTGATATTGGTTCTTATAAAGTAGTATAATATCTTCAGAGATTGGTTTATCTAATGTACTTGCTGGTTTTTTGTTTCTGTTACCATGTACAAATGCAGATTTTTCTTTCTCTTTATACTTAATTATAAGACGATCAATTTGTCTTCTTGATATACCAAGTTTTTTTGCTGTTCGTTTTTTTGTTACCATTGTGATTTACTAGTTCCTTGATAACTTCATATTTTTCTTTTTCATTCATTCTTAATTCAACCTTTCTCATTTTATATATCACCTCAAGTTATATTATTAATTAACTTTGAGACATTTTCCAAAGTTATTACTTAAGACATTATCATAAATTAATCATATTCTTGATATAAAAACACAAAATAATATAGTCTTTATCACTAATATTTGATATAATATTTCTAGTAAAAATGAATGGAGGAAAATATGTCAAAGCTAAATAAAATAAAAACATCTATAAAAGAAAAAGGACTTATTAAAACAATTAAATGGTTATATGAATCATTAATTTTTAGAATAAAAATGATAAAAAGACCATCTTTAGACTTCACTAAAATAGAAAACACTAAAGATGAAAACACATATAGTTACCCAAAAACATTACCAAATGTATTTATAGTTGCAAGTATACCTTATTATGATATAGGAGGAGGCCAAAGATGCTCGCAACTTGCAAAAACATTTAACAAAATGGGATATAATGTAATTTACCTATATGGATACAAATCTTCAGAAAGTAAAAAATTTAACCTAGAAATGCCCGTGTCTTCTCATATGTTTATAAATGATAAAACCATTTTAGAAGTTAGAAACATTGTAAAAAATAACGACTTATTCATATTTGAAGCACCTTCACTTAGATTTAAAGATATACTAAATATTGCTATTAGTAATAAATGTAAAATAGTTTATGAAAATATAGATAACTGGGAAACATCACTTGGTAACGATGTCTTTAACGAGTCTATGTTAATTAGTTTACTTAAAAATAGTGATTTACTAGTAGGAACAGCAAAACCATTAGTTGAACAATTAAATACTTACCTAGAAAAATATAATATTGAAAATAAATTAGTAGTATATTTACCGAATGCAGTAGATGAAGAATTATTCTGTGGTTTAAAAGAATTACCTAAACCAAAAGACATGATAACTGGAGAAAAAACTTTTCTTTACTATGGGTCTTTATGGGGTAGCTGGTTTGATTGGGATTTAATAAAAAAACTAGCACTTCATAATGAAAACTATAGTATTAACATAATAGGTGACTACAAAAACTTAACTGAATTAATAAGTACACTACCAAAAAACATTCACTTTTTAGGACTAAAAAAACAAATAGAATTACCTAATTACTTAAAATACACAGACTATTCACTAATACCCTTTAAAACAGGTGAAATAGGTGACTTTGTTTCGCCTCTAAAAATATTTGAATACATCTCTATGTACACAAAAGTCTTATCAACAACACTTCCTGATATAAAAGGATATCCTAACCTTTACTGTGGAAACACTTCTGAAGAATGGATTAATATAGTTGAAAAAAATTACGAAGTAAATAAATTTGATGCAGATAATTTTATTGATAACAACAGCTGGCACTCTCGTGTCTCAGAAATCATTATTAACATTTACAAAGAAAAAAATAATTCAATACTTAGTGACAAATTATCAATTATAATATTAAACTATAACAACAAGAACATAATATTTAAATCTCTTAACTCATTAATAAAATATAATGAACTCTATAATTATGAATTAATAGTAGTAGATAATGGAAGTACTGATGGATCATACGAAATATTAAAAGAAAAATATAGTGATAAAATAAAAATAATTCAAAACACAAAAAACGGATGCTCAAGCGGAAGAAACTTAGGTGTAACATTAAGTACAAAAGAATATATTATGTTTTTAGATAGTGACCAATGGGTTACTAATAAATATTGGTTAGAGCCATATGAAAATATATTAAAAACTGATAAGAATGTAGGACTAATCGGATGGGCAGCAGGATTTTTTAACAAAGAAGGTTATGCGTATCATGTAGTTGACAGTTTTCCGCATAAATATATGCCTGCAAACAAGTTAGGAAGAAAAGATATAAGTTATTTAGGTTCAGGAGGAATGCTTTTAACAAGAAAATTATTTGACCAAATTGAAGGATTTGATGAAAAATACGACCCAACTTGCTATGAAGACACAGATCTTTCTTTAAAAGTAAGAAATGTTAATAAAGAAATAGTATACTGTCCATATTTAGGAATAATACATTTACCACATCAAACAACAGATGGAGGACTATTAGACCATAATAGTTTATTTATAGAAAAAAGAGAATACTTTAAAAATAAATGGACTAAACAAAATGAAAGTTTATTAAAAAAGCATATTAAATAAATAATATGTTTTTTAAAAAAGGAATGAATTATGAAAAAAGAAGAAACAAAAAAAAACACTAAAAAAGAAAATGTAAAGACAAATAAAGATACAAGCAAAACTAAGAAAACAACACAAAAAGAAATTAAGAAACCTACAGATAAAAAATCTAATATTTCAAAAAAAGTAGTAAAAAAACAAACTAATAAATCAAAAGAAAATAAAACAAATAAAGTATCAAAAACTACACCTAAGAAAAAAACAACAAAAACTATAAAAAATATTGAAGTTGAAAATAAAAAAGAAGAACTTGTAGAAAACAATAAAGAAGTTATAGAATCACCTAAAAAGAAAGAAATAATTTCTATAATTAAAAAAGTTTTATATAACAAATACACAATAAATTACATATTATTTTCAATATTTATATTGTATTTTGGAACACTATTTTTTGGAATAAAAGTATTTGGTTTCAATTTAGAATGTTTAAAAAACAGTTTTAATGTTTTCAAGTATCCTCTAGTATTAATAATGTTTACACTCATACTAAGTTTACTTACATACTTTTTTAAAGTACTTACAAATAACATAACTATATCAAAAATAATAATCTATGTAATAACTTTAATATTGTTAATAGTAAATGACATAAAATACACTATAATGTCTTCACCAGTAATACTAAGTGATATAAACTATCTAAACCCTTCAAGTATCAGTATGATGACCTCATCTACTTCCAATATAGGTTCATGGATATTTATAACTATTCTAAAAGCTTTAATACTAACTATTTTATTTATATTATATTTAAAATTATCAAAACAATTTACATTAAAAAAACTAAATATTAAAAAAAGAATAATAAGTACATTACTAAGTTTAATAATAATTATATTAACATCTATTCTACTAATAAAGTGTCCTAAATTTATTACTAAATATATGTACTTAATTAACAAAAACACTTTATCAGCAAAAAAAATAACAGAAATATACACAGACTATGGTTTCTATGAAGGTATGTTACTTCAAGAATATAGTAACAAACTTCTAAAACCTGATGACTATAAAAACAACGATGATTTAAAATATAATGAAACTAACACAAAGAAATGGGAAAAAGCAAATATTATATTTTTATTGTCAGAAACATTCTTTGATCTTGAAAACATCGAAGAAATAAAATTTGATAAACCCTTAACACCATTTATTAATAGTTTAAAAGATAACAAAAATAGTATAACTTTAAATACATTAGTAGAAACCTATGGAGGAATGAGCGTTTTAAGTGAATTTGAAATACTTACCTCTAGTACTTTATCTATCTGGCCAAGCGGTTATAATCCATTTGATAGTTACTTCTTACAAAATAGTAACATCAACAGCCCTAACATAATAAAAGAACTAAATAAAAATAACTATACAACAACATATCTTGCTCCTTGGGGTAGAGACTTATATCATTCTGAAGAAGTCTACAAATTATTTAATACTTCTAGACTAAAATATCAAGAAGACTTGACTGGTAAAAAGAAAGGCATTTACTATTCAGATGAATCATTAATAAACGACATATATGAAGAACTTATTACACCAACTGAAAACGACTATAAATTTATAATGGCTGACTCTGCAGAAAACCATTTTCCATATCCAGCTAACAAATTCAAAAAAAGTGACTATGAAGTATCAGTAACTGCTTCAAATTATACAAAAGAAGAAACAGGTATGCTTCGATCTTTAGCACAAGGAATATATGATGCAGACAAAACATTAGGAATGCTATATCAAAAAATATGTGAGTTAGATACTCCTACAATAATAGTTTTCTTTGGAGACCATTTACCATATTTAATAAACAAAAAAGGAGAAAACATTTTATTTAAATCAAGTTACTTTAATACAGAAAATGCTAGTTTAAATGAACTTAGAAAATACACAACAAAATCAGTAATACTTTCAAACTATGATATAGAATTAGATAACTTAGAATACATAAACTTAAACTATTTAGGTAACTACGTAATAAACAATATGGATTTAGAAATATCTCCATACTTTAAATACATAAACACATTAATGAAAAAAGTTCCGGTATTTAATAAAACAACATATTTAAAAAATAATACTACATATAGTTTAGAAGATAACTCAGCTGAAAGTAAGTTAATTAATGAATACACTAGCATAATGTATTATAACTTCTACGAAAAAACTAATTAAATAGGTTTAAAAACCTATTTTTTTATGTTAAAATTAATTTATAAGGAGAAACTATGAAAGATAAAATAACAAAGCTAATTAATGTTTACAAAAAAAATGGATTATCAGGATTAATAAAAAAAAGTACTAAATATATAAAAGCAACCTACATAGACAAATATAATTTATTCACATTACTAAAAAAGAAAAAATATACATGCATCATAAAAAAAATTTTAGAAGAAAATAAATATGACAGGATAATATTATGGAGAAGTAACTTTGGTTATAATGTCCCACTATATCAAAGACCACAACACATTGCTAACAACTTATCAAAAATGAATTCTTTAGTTTTTTATGAAGTAACAACAATGACTGATAATATATTAACCTTAAAAGAAGCACAAAATAATTTATACCTATTTAATTTCAATAACAAAGTATTAAATAAAATATTAATGTCATTATTAAGAAACATAGAAAAACCAAAATATATTGAAATATATTCAACTAACTGGAGTCTAACATTAAATGAATTAATTACATACGAAAAAAATAATTTCAAAATAATATATGAGTACATTGACCACCTAAGTCCAGAATTATCAGGAACATCTTCATTACCAAAAAATATATCTGATAAATACAATTACATGTTAAAAAATAAAAATATATTTGTAGTAGTAACTGCAGATAAATTAATGGCAGACATTATAAATAAAAGAGGTAAAACAAATCTAGTATTATCAACTAATGGAGTAGACTATAACTTTTTTAAAGAATTTGATAACTATAAGTTAGAAGAAAGTTATATGAATATAATAAATAATGGAAAAATAAATATATGTTATTATGGAGCCCTTGCAAAATGGTTTGATTATGAATTAATTAAAAAAATTGCTAAAACTAATAAATATAACGTAATACTTATAGGAATTAAATATGATGAAAGTTTTGATGAAAACATTAGTAACGAAAAAAATATCTACTTTCTAGGACCAAAAGACTATAAAGTATTAAAGTATTATGCTAGAACTTGTGACATATTAACAATACCTTTTATAATAAATGATATCACATCTTCCACAAGTCCATTAAAAATATTTGAATATATGGCTCTAAATAAACCAATTGTAACTACAAATATGTATGAATGTAAAAAATATAGTTCAGTTTTAATAGGCGAAAATCATGAAGACTTTATTAAAAAGTTAGAAACTGCTTATAAATTAAAAAATGATAAACTGTATTTAGAATTATTAAATAAAGAAGCATTAAATAATGACTGGTCAATGAAAGCAAAAAAAATTATTGATATGATAAAAGATAGTGAAAAATAAAATTTTAAAAAGTATTATTATCAATTAAATACTTTTTTCTTTTCAAAAAAAATAGTATAATAAAAGTATAAAAATAAGAGGTGACAAAAATGAACAATAAAAAGGTAGTAGATGGTAACGAAGCATGTGCTTTAGCATCTTATGATTTTACAGAAATAGCTGGAATATATCCAATAACTCCATCAAGTAGGATGGCCACACTTATAGACGAATGGAGTAGTAAAGGACAAAAAAACATATTTAATGAAAGAGTAAGTGTAGTAGAAATGCAAAGTGAAGCAGGAGCAAGTGCTCTAATACATGGTGCTTTAGTTTCAGGTAGATTATCTACTACATACACTGCTAGTCAAGGTTTACTTTTAATGATACCATCAATGTATAAAATGTCAGGAGAAATGCTTCCATGTGTTATACATGTTGCATCAAGAAGCCTAAGTACTCATGCATTATCAATATTTGGAGACCATCAAGACATATATGCAGTACGTCAAACTGGTTTTAACATGCTATCAAGCACAAACGTACAAGATGCTTACTACTTATCCTTAGTAGCGCATTTATCAGCCATAGAAAGTTCTTTACCATTCTTACATTTCTTTGATGGTTTTAGAACAAGTCACGAAATTAATGTAATAAATACACTTTCAGAAGAAGAAATAAAAAATTTAATTAACTATGACAAACTATCTGAATTTAGAAGTCGTAGCCTTAATATTGGGAAAGAAATAACAAAAGGAACATCACAAACAGAAGATGTATATTTCCAAAACACAGAAGTAAGAAATTCATTCTATAACGAAGTACCACTTATAGTAGAAAAATATATGAATAAAATTAATGAAATTGCAAACACTGATTATAAACCATTTAACTACTATGGAAGCAAAAATGCAAAACATGTAATAATAGCAATGGGTTCAGTAATAGACACAATAAAAAGTGTAGTAGAAGAATTAAATAAAAATGGTGAAGAAGTAGGTGTAATATGTGTTCACCTTTATAGACCTTTCAGCACATCTCACTTCTTTAAAGTATTACCAAAAACAACAGAAAAAATAACAGTATTAGATAGAACAAAAGAACCAGGTAGCATTTGTGAACCATTGTATTTAGACATATGTGCTGCATTAAAAAATGAAAACATAGAAATCTATGGAGGAAGATACGGACTTTCAAGTAAAGACACAACTCCATCTATGATTTACACAGTATTTGAAAACATGAATAAACATATTCCAAAAGACCATTTTACTTTAGGAATAATTGATGATGTTACAAACACAAACTTAGAAATAAAAGAATTTAAACTAAATAAAAAATACAAAGAAATAAAAATATATGGTTTTGGAAGTGATGGAATGGTAAGTGCATCCAAAAACATTTTAAAAGTAATGTCTAAAACCAACTTTGTACAAGGATACTTTGAATACGATTCTAAAAAAAGTGGAGGTGTAACAATTTCTCATTTGCGCCTTTCTGACAGACAAATAAATGCACCATACTACTTAACAGAACCAAACCTAGTTGTAGTATCAAAAGATTCATATTTATCAAAATACGATATACTTTCATCAATAAAAAAGAATGGAATATTACTAATTAACAGTAACAAAACTGATGAAGAAATTAACTCTTTACTAAAAAATAATACCAAAGAAATAATAAAAGAAAGAAATATAAAAGTATTTATTTCAGAAGCAAGTTTGTTAGCCTCAAAATATAACCTAAAAGGAAAAATAAATAACATAATGGCATATTATATACTTAAAATGTTAGGCACAACTGGTGAAAGCATTTTAGAGTTTAAAGAAAACATTAAAAAAATGTACATAAAAAAAGGACCAGATGTAGTAGAAGAAAACATAAAAGTATTAGATTTATCAATGGACTATTTAAGAGAATTTAATACTAGTTTACTAACTTTAAATGAAGAAAAAAATGATAGTACTACAATATATAATGAAATGTTATTAAGAAGAGGAAACTTATTAAAAGTCTCAGATTTTCTTAAATATAAAGATGGAACTTTTGAAGGCGGAACTAGTTCTAGTGATAAAAGAAAAATATCTTCACTTGTTCCAAAATGGTGTAAAAATAATTGTATAAACTGTAACTTATGTGCATTCATTTGTCCTCATGGTGTTATAAAACCCTTTGTATTAACAGAAAGTGAGCTTAATAGTAGTCCACTTACAAAAGATGATGTAATAGACCTTAAAAATGGAACTTATTTCTATTTGGGATTAAATACAGATAATTGTACAGGATGCTCTTTATGTTCTAAAATATGTCCTGGTAAAAATAAAGAAAAAGCGCTTTCCATGAATAGGGTAGAAGAAAACACTGACAAAATATGTGACTATTTAAAAGAAAATATAAAAAACGAAACTGACCTATCAAAATACACTGTTAAAGGGTTAGGATTTATTCTTCCTAGTTTGGAATTCCCTGGTGCTTGTGCAGGCTGTGGAGAAACAGTCTATTTAAGGGCCCTAACAGAGCTTTTTAAAGACGAAATAGTAATATCTAATGCAACAGGTTGTTCTTCAATATATGGTGCTAGTCTTCCTTGTACACCTTACAAAACACCTTGGGTAAGTAGTCTATTTGAAGATAATGCAGAATTTGGTTTAGGACTTCACTATGCATATAAAACATCAAGAGAAAGAATAAAAGAAATAATGTATGAAACAAAAGATGAAGTAAGTAAAAATATTAAAGACATTTACAAAAAATGGATAGACAACATTGAAGACTCAAAAATAACTTTAGAAGTAAAAAAAGAGTTAATAGGTAAAAACATTCCTAAAGAATTATCTACATTAATAGATTATATCCCAAGTAGAAAAGTATGGATAGTAGGTGGAGATGGTTGGGCATACGATATAGGCTTTGGAGGGTTAGATCATGTATTAAGAAGTAATGAAAATATAAAAGTACTTGTTCTTGATACAGAAGTATATTCAAATACTGGAGGCCAAACATCAAAGTCTACACGTACTGGTGCAGTAGCAGAGTTTTCATATAATGGAAAACTAAAACCTAAAAAAGATTTATTTCAAATTGCCATGAATATTCCAAACACATACGTTGCAAGCATCAGTGCAGGAGCAAGCCCTATGCAAACTATAAAATCATTTAAAGAAGCCATGGAACATAATGGCCCTAGTGTAATAATAGCATATAGTCCTTGTATTGCACATGGAATAATTGGTGGCTTAGAAAATAGTATTGAAGAACAAAAACTATTAGTAGAAAGTGGATACAACATATTAATGAGATATAACCCAGAAGAAAATAAACTTACTATTGATTCAAAAGAACCAAATTATTCACTATATGAAACAGTATTTGCAAAAGAAATGCGTTATAAAAATCTAGAAAGATTAAATGAAAAAGAATATTCACGTTTATATAATGAACAAATGAAAAATGCTAAAGAAAGATATGATTATTATAAGAGTCTTAGTGAACACTAAGACTTTTTAAAAACATAAAAAAAGGATTGCTCCCCCGAGCAATCCGGAAAAAAGAATAAAAAGGGGTTGGCTAGTGTGATACTAGCACCAATTCGCCTAAAAGTGAATTGGTAAGTCTATATATTAAACTAGTTTAACAAAAAAGTCAACCTTTTTTTAAAATAAATTATCAAACTTTTCATGCAATTATTATTGACAAACATATTTTTGTATTATAAAATGTATATGAAGGAGGGATAATATGGAATTAAATAAAATTAAAGGTATAAATAAAACTAGTATTTTAACTCTAAATAAAATGAATATATATAAAGTAGAAGACTTGTTAGAATATTATCCCTATAGATATCAAATATATAAAATTAATGATATAAATGATGTAAAAGACAAAGAAAATGTTATAATATATGGACTAGTTGAAAGTACTCCTATAGTGAGATACTTTAAAGGTAGAAAAAATATACTCACTTTTAGATGCCTAACAAATAATAGATTAATAAGTGTTAATATTTATAATCGTGCTTTCATGAAACCAAACTTACAAATAGGTAGTGAAATAACTATAGTAGGAAAATTTGATGAAAGAAAAAGTTGTGTGACTGCGACCAACATAATACTTTCAAAAATAGAAGAAAATAAAATAGAAAGTATATATCATTTAACTAATAAAATAACTAATAAAAATTTAACAAAAATAATTACGAAAGCATTAGACTTTAATATAGAATTAGATGACCTTATTCCAGATTATTTGAGTTTAAGATATAACTTTATTAATAAAACAGATGCAGTAAAAAAAATCCATTGTCCAACTAGTATACAAGACATAAAAGAAGCAAAGTTAAGATTAATTTATGAAGAATTATTTATTTTTATGTTAAAAATTAATTATCTGAAATACTTAAAAACCAATATTACTGAGAAAAGTCCTAAAATATGTGATAAATTAGAAGTTCAGAATTTTCTATCAAGTTTACCATTTGAATTAACAAAAGATCAAATGAGTGCAGTAACTGAAATATATAATGATATGACTAGTGAAAAAAGAATGAACAGGTTAATATGCGGAGACGTAGGAAGTGGAAAAACAATAGTAGGAGTAATTGCAGTATATATATCATACCTTAGTAATTATCAATCTGCCCTTTTGGCACCTACAGAGATTTTAGCAAAACAGCATTATGAAAATATAACGAAATTATTTAGTGGAACTAACTTAAAAACTGCTTTACTTTTAGGTAGCACTAAGAAAAAAGAAAAAGAGAGTATTCTAAGAGACTTAAGTAGTGGGAAAATAGATTTGCTTATCGGAACTCATGCAATGCTTAATGAGAAAGTAAACTTTAAAAACTTAGGTTTAGTAATTACCGATGAACAACATAGATTTGGTGTTAACCAAAGAGAATCACTAAGAAACAAAGGCTTACTACCTGATATATTATATATGTCAGCAACCCCAATTCCTAGAACTTATGCTTTAACTATATATGGAGATATGGACATATCATTAATTAAAACAAAACCAAGTGGTAGAAAAGAAATAAAAACAATAATAAAAGACGAAAAAGAAATAAAAAGTGTCTTATATCTAATGCTAGAAGAACTAAAGAAAAAACATCAAATATATGTAGTAAGCCCATTAATTGAAGAAAATGATGCATTAGACTTAACCCCAGTAACGGAACTTAAAACAAAAATGGATTTAGCATTCAATAACAAAGTAAATATAGGACTATTACATGGAAAACTTACTAAAGAAGAAAAAGATGGAGTTATGAATGATTTTATAAGTGGAAAAATTAAAGTACTAGTTTCTACTACAGTAATAGAAGTAGGAGTAGATAACCCTAATGCAACAATGATGGTTATATTTAACGCTGACAGGTTTGGCCTAGCAACACTCCACCAATTAAGAGGAAGAATCGG
>ULOC01023953.1_pt1 | contig 11997 bp, 10 predicted proteins | sample 1952181 | NCBI WGS metagenome assembly ULOC01 (sample SAMEA4835592, study PRJEB28245) | human gut metagenome | biome: gut microbiome; material: fecal sample | place: Denmark | collected 2008
CTTTCTCTTATAAGTAGATTCCTTAATTTGTCCTAGTTTAAATTGTTCTTCTATCATAGGTTCTACTAGCTCTTTTAAGGTTTTATTTGTTTTAGTAATTATTCTTGGACCACCTTTTTCATCTAGTTTAAGCTTACTTTGAAGTGCTTTGCTAAATGCTTCTTCTTCAGTTTCGCCAATAAAAGTTTTTCTTTTAACTTTGCCTGTTGTTTGATCTCTTCCAATAGTTAGCAAAGCTTTACAACTTTTAGATACATAAAATTTATCACAAGACTTACAAATATTATATTGTTCTTCATTGTCAATGTTCTCTTTACCAGATTTGTTTAACTTACATTCAGCACATATTGATTTATTGTACTTTTTATTAGTATCTGGAATCTTCTTCGCTCTCTTATCATAATATGTACCACATGTAATCCCTTTAAAATTCATCGTTTTACCTCCTTAAATAAATTCTAAAGGGGCTATCTGATATGATTTTATACAAAGTAATTATACCAATTTTATAATAAGATATCAATAGCCATCCCTTAGCGAAATTACTAAAAAATTTAAAACAAGCTATTGATATATCGTATTCTATGCAAATGGCTCAAGATGTTAGATTATTAAAAATATGTAATTTCTGTGAAAAAGCATTTATTGCAAATAACCCAAAAGCTGAATATGCTACACCACCATGTAAGAATAAAGCTAATGTTTATAAAAGCAGAGGAAAAATTATATCTCGTAATGTAATACATACTTATGATGGAATTGCAGTTAAAATTTCAAGTCAAGAATTATCTGACAGCTAAAAAAAGAAATAATATAAATTATTAAAAATTGTTGTTTTTTATAAAAACTAGAACTAAATGCTACCACATATCTAGTTTCTGCTATTCAATGATCTCTATTTAATAGGTTAAACTGCTTTTTAGTATATGTCAAACGATTTATGAATACTTGTCTATAAAGTTTTTTCAAAAGTGAGAAAATACATATTATTGTAAAATATTGACAAAAGCCACACAAAGCAGCATAATATGATTATGTAATCCAATAAAATATGGAGGTGCAGTATGAAAAAAGATATTAGATTTCTTTTGACAAATAGTTGCAACTACGATTGCTATTTTTGTCACAACGAAGGCGTTGAAGCAAAGAGGACTCGGAAGGAACTTTCAGTAGAACACTATGTAACACTGTTTAAAGTTTATTACGAAATGGAAGAATGGAATGGTGTTACGTTATCTGGTGGAGAACCTTTACTTTATCGGTATATTGACACGCTGTGTCAAAGACTGCATGAAGAAGGAGCAAAAATCACAATTGTAACCAATGGTTCACTCTTATCCAATCATCTACCAATGTTAAAATATGTTGATAGAATTAATGTTTCAATCCATACGTTGACTGATAGTGTTTATGAACACATCACGGGTAGAAAAAACATGTTATCGCATGTGAAAGAAACATTGAAATTGGTAAGGAGTTTGTATCCTAATCTAGAGGTAAGACTTAATGTTACACCTTGTAAATCGAATGGGTGGTCTATGGAAGAGTTAAACATGATTCTTTCCTTTTCTAAAGAGTTGAATAGTTCGGTGAAAATGACAGAATTGTTTCCTAAAAGCGATCCCAATTGTATTAGCATTAACAGTTTAAGAGAACAGTTAAGCGAAAACGGTTATATTTTTGTTGAGACAGAAGACAGAACAGAACTCTTTGTGAAAGATGGGCATAATGTCTATCTTACCCAGTGCACTTGTTCTAAAGCTTGCGAAACTGAAAATGCTGTAGCATATTGTAGGGCTACTCATGATTTGTATGTAAATCATAACGGTAAATTTCTTCTTTGCAGACTTGGAAGCGAGGCTATGGATTTCTGGGATGAAATTGATTCAAATGACTTGGAAAATCTCAAAGCCAAAATTAAAGTCGCAAAGTTGAGAGTGTCTAAGCAATGTTGTTATGGCCACTTAAAAGAGTATCATTAATCTAATGTCGAGGGTATAGAGCGAGAATTTTTATAATTATAAATTCTCCTCTATACTTTTTTTTTATTTTATGCTAATATATTATATATAAAATTTAAAAGTTAGGAGGGTTTGATTTTTTAGGTAATTAAAGATATCATACAAAATTAATTATGAATAAAGAAAGTATTTTAAAAATAACAGAGAATTATGTAAAAACAAATTTTAATCAAGAAAGTACAGGTCACGATTGGTGGCATATAAAAAGAGTACATGATTTATCATTGCAAATTAACGAAATAGAAAAAAAAGATGAATTTATAGTAAGAATGATTGCTTTATTGCATGATGTTTTTGATGAAAAATTTTCAGATGGAGATGTAAAGCAAAATTTAGAAAATTTGATGAAGAAACTTAATATATATAATGAAATAGATGAAAAAGACATTAAAAACATTATACACTCAATTGAAAATTTAGGATTTAAAGGTGGATTTAATAATATTGAAATTTCAGATGAAGGAAAAATTGTACAAGACGCTGATAGAATAGATGCTATTGGAGCCATAGGAATAGCTAGATGCTTTGCATATAACGGAAAAAAAGGAAATGTTATATATGATCCAGACACGGGTATAGTGGAGATAAACAATCAGGAAGAATATAGAAACAAAAAAAGGCATGCAATTAATCATTTCTATGAAAAGTTATTAAAAATCAAAAATACAATTAATACAGAAGCAGGAAAAACAATTGCAATAAAAAGAACTGAATATATGGAAAATTTTTTAGATGAGTTTTATAAAGAATGGGATGGTAAAAAATAATGTAGAATATATTTAATCCCACATAAGTTATTTATGTGGGATTGTTCTATCTATACCTCGACTTTTTCTTCTTATCCTCTTTAATTAATTCTACAGCTTTATTTTTAGACTCAATTTCATTTTTATAATCTTCTTTAATTTGGGTATATCTATCAATAATTCTAAGACAAGCATTTTTTTGAACTTGAGCAATATCAATCTTTTCAGTCAGTTGATTAATTTCCTTTAAAATATTACTTTTATCATTTTCATTAACAGATTTATTATATTTTCTCCATAAAATTTCTCTTTGACCTTTCAAATTAGGAAGTTCTTTTTCTATATTGCTTTTATAATCTCTAACATCTGCAACCTTTTCAAATTTATTCCTAGCAAGAAAATTTAACTCTTCAAATATCATAGTATTTTTTCTTTTTTGCTTATAAAATTCATATCATATAATCTAATTTCTTCCATCATTTGTTACCTCTTTTCTATACATAAATTAATTCATTTAAAACAATTTCTTCTGCAGATTGTTTAATAGAATTCATCTTGCCAACCCATTCTAATTGATTATTTGCTTTTAATTCTTCTGTGATATTTTCTTTTTCTGCCGTTTGTTTTATTAAATTTTCTATTTTATTTTTACATTCATCTTCAATCATTCCTATAGTTTTTCCAACATAAATAATATTGGGTAAATTTTTGCCTTGCTTTTTTTCTTGTATTAAGTTACAATCTTTTAGTAAGTTAAGTGCAGTATCTAATGCTGAACGTTTGAGATGAAATTTTTCTTGAATTTCATCTCTTTTAAATATTACATACATATTTCCTTTATCATCATAAAATTTTACTTTTGAATTTTTATCTATTTGTTTAAAGGATAAATCTAGCCTATCGGCTAAAACAGAAAACAATAACATTGCATTAGGACTAAGAATTTTATATTCTTCTCGTTCTAATAGCTCTCTTGGAAATTGGATAAAGTTACTAAATTGTAGTTTGTCCGATTTTTTAGATGGGGTAAATTCATACATTTTTGACCTCCTCTCATTTTGGATTTTTTAAATTTGTTCTAGAAATTTTCTAGAAAATATCCGTAAATGCATGATATGACAAGATTTCTTTCTTTGTTAATTTTTTAGAAATATTTTTTTGAGCTCATTTTCTGTTCTAGAACTTTTTTCTAGAACAAAATTTGAGGATTGAGCGGGATTTTAAAAGACTGTAAACGATAAAAACACGTTATCTCAATTTCTTGAAATAACGTGTTTTTCAACACTTTTGATATGATTTTCGTCCTTCTGTAATTTTCTACAAAATTTCATTTTATTGGTCGAGGTGACTACCTCGGAAAGACACATATCTATTGCAATTACTGCATTTTATATTATCAAATCTATTCTTGAAATTTGACCTTGAAATTTTTTTATCTATTTAATTTTCAATTAACTTCAATTTTTTAGCTTTATATCTCACTTATTCCATCTGTTACATAATTAATATATTTTTCTTTCTCTTTTCTTTGGTAAAAATTAAATACTTTACCATATTCATTAATGGTAGTCTGAATATCATGATGTCCCATTAATGTTTGAAGTACAGGAAGAGAAATACCTGCTTCAATACACCTTGTTGCAAATGTATGTCTTAATCTATGAGAACTAAATTGTTTCCAATAACTTAAACCAATTTCTTTTGCAACTCTTTTTAAATAACTATTTACACTACTTTCTAAAATAAGTGAGCCATTATCTTGACAGAATAATAATTTTTCTTTGTTATTTTCGTTTGTTTCTGCAATTCTAATTGCTTCAATAACATTGTTTTTAAAAGCATCATTAATCTGAACAAGTCTAGCGCCATCTTTTGTTTGAGATAAGGCAGAATCATGTATGTAAGGTTTATGATTTTCATCATGTGTCAGTATTTTACTAACTCGAATTGTATCACTTTTTATATCAATATCTGATATATCTAGTGCTAATGTTTCTCCTAATCTCATTCCAGTGTACAATTCAATTAAGATAAGATTTTTATATGGATGAGTATCATTCATTAAGTATTCTTTAAATCTTTTTTCTTCATCAAATGTCATTGGATTAACCTGTTTTGTAGCAATCTTACTTTGAGTTTTTTCAATTTTGTTAAATCCTCTGAAAAAGTTCTTTTTGATATAATCATTTTCCTCAGCATAATCATATATTCTTGCAAGCATACCATAATCTTTTTTGATTATAGAATTAGACTTATCTCTTTCATCTTCCAAGAAATCTTCAATGCTTTCTTTTTTAACTTTTTCAATAGGAATATTAGAAAACTCATAATTTGAGATCCTTTTTAATGTACTCATATTTGTTCTATATGCATTTGTTCCAATTTTACCTCTAGACTTTTTGATTTCTTCCATTTGACATCCTAAACTATAGATTGTAACCATAGTTTTTTGTACAATATTTTTAGGAAGACCATTTCTTTTTACATTATCTTTAAATTGATAAAGTTTGTATAATGCTTCATCTTCAGTTTTTCCAGTAAAAGTTTTCTTAATTTCTTTTCCTGTTTGTGGACTTCTTCCTAAATTTAATATTGCTTTTGAACAAGATGAAATATAGTAAATATCACATTCTATTGCATTTGAACAATTTTTACATATAGAACATTTGGTAAGTTTTTTTCTATTGCTACAAATTGACCTATCTTTACAATTCTTACAAGTTGGACAGATAGGCAAGGTGTTTACCTTTTTCTTTGTTTTTATTGTATATGTTCCAACTGTAATTCCTTTTGAGTGTTGCATTTAGTACCTCCTTATTTTAGGAAGAAACTACCCTGCTTTACTCTTGTACCTATAAAATTTTTAATGTATAATCTATGTAGCACAGGGTGTTCCTGTAAATAGTTATTTTTTGAAGATTTATTTGTCCGTTAGAATAGATCTTCATTTTTATTTCCAACAACATGTTTTTCACTTAAAAATCTTTCTAAACAATCTGCTTTTACCCAAAATGCTCGTCCAATTTTTATGCTTGGAAAATCTTCAGAATTGAATAATTCTAAACATTTAGTGTTTCCTAAATGCAGAAGTTTTCTCACATCTTCTGGCGAATACATAACTATATTATCAAGTTTTTCCATAATCATACCTCCTTAACTTAAAATTTATTTTGTTATTGTTCTTTACAAGATATTTAAGTTAATTGAGTGTGATTAGTTCACCCTTCATTTTGAAATTTAACATAATATCCTGGTAAAGTCAATGGTCTTTTTGAAAATTAAAATTATTTAATTTTTTCTATATAGAACAGCACTAAAAATCTCAAAAAGTGGACATCTATTTTAAAAAATTTTTATTTTCTTCATAAATTAATAGCACTTTAAATTAACAAAAACGGGACATATAATTTAAAAAAATTTTTTATTGGGATTATAAATAATAAAATAAAAGTAATTTTTAATACATAAATTACATGCTAATAAAAAAATTATTAGATACAAATATTTTAAAATAAACTATACTTATATTTGAAAATATAGTTACATTTTGGGTACATTAATAACCTTTTTAGAACATTAATTTGTACTTTTTAAAGTACATTTAAATAATTAAAAAACTAATTTTCTGTCCTAGCAAGCACTGAATTCGTTCACACGAAATTCTTCTTGATGGGATAAAATCCCAAAACCCTTTCTAATATTTTGAGAAAAATTAAAATTAAAAACATTGTTATATTTCCTTTTAAATTTTAGAAAAATGTGATATAGTAGTTTTGAAATTTTGGAGGTAAAAATGAAAACAGTGAAACCTTTTGTAAAATGGGCTGGTGGAAAAAATAGTTTAATACCACAAATAACAAAATATTATCCATTTGAATTAAAAAATGGTTTTATTGAAAGGTATATTGAACCTTTTGTGGGTGGTGGTGCTGTTTTAATAGACATTTTACAGAAATATGAAATAAAAGAAGCATATGCTTTTGATATAAATATAGATTTAATTAATTGTTATAATGTAATAAAAAATAATGTTGAAGAATTAATAAACGAATTAGATAAAAAAGAAAAAAACTTTATAGCTTTAAATGATGAGGAAAGGCAAAATTATTTTTATGACATCAGAGCAGAATATAATTCTTACAAACTAAATGATAAATTAGATGTAAAACGAGCTTCTGAATTTATTTTCTTAAATAGAACTTGTTTTAATGGATTATATAGAGTTAATAAAGATGGAAAGTTTAATGTACCTTGTGGTAAATATAAAAATCCAACAATATGTGATTCTAATAATTTAAGGAATTTATCAGAACTCATTAAAAATGTTATTTTTGAATATGGTGATTATAGAAAAAGTGAAAAATATGTAAATAATAATACATTTGTATACTTTGACCCACCTTATAGACCTTTATCAGCTACATCTGGATTTACATCTTATACAAAAGAGGATTTTAATGATGATAATCAAAAAGAACTAGCAAATTATTTTTATAAACTAGACTTAAAAAATGCAAAATTAATGTTAAGTAACTCAAATCCAAAGAATGTTAATAAAGATGATAATTTCTTTGAAAATATTTATAAAGGTTTTGTTATAAACGAAGTTTCTGCTAAAAGAATGATAAATTCAAATGCAAAAGGTCGTGGAGAAATTTCAGAATTGTTAATAACAAATTACGAGGAGCAGTCAGAATGGGAATCTCAAAAAAATTCTACTATAAGAATGATAGCTTTAGCTTAATAAATGATGATACATTTAACGCTTTAGATTCATTTGAAAATAGTACATTTGATATGATATTTGCAGATCCACCATATTTTCTATCCAGTGATGGAATAACATGTAGTGGTGGAAAAATGGTAAGTGTAAATAAAGGAGATTGGGATAAATCTTTGTCTGTAAAAGATAAACATACTTTTAATAGAAAATGGATTAAAGAGTGTTATAGAGTATTAAAAGATAATGGAACAATTTGGATTAGTGGGACTTTGCACAATATTTATTCAATAGGGATGGCGCTTGAAGAAGAAGGATTTAAGATAATAAATAACATTACTTGGCAAAAGACTAATCCTCCACCAAACTTAGCATGCAAAACATTTACTCATTCAACCGAAACAATTCTATGGGCTAGAAAAGATCTTAAGAAAAATAAATATACCTTTAATTATGAATTAATGAAAGAACTAAATCATAATAAACAGATGAGGGATGTTTGGACAACCTCCTTAACAAAACCTTCTGAAAAGAAACAAGGAAAGCATCCAACGCAAAAGCCTTTAGAAATATTAGACAGAATAATATTAGCATCTACAAAAGAAAATGATTTAATTTTAGATCCATTCTGTGGAAGTAGTACAACTGGTATTTCAGCTATAAAATTAAATAGAAAATACATAGGAATTGATAATAACAAAGACTATTTAGATTTATCTATAAGAAGATTTGAAGAATTGAAGGAGGAATAGCTATGAAAAGAAACTTTGCGCAATGGCTATTAACTTTTACAGATAGCATAGCGGATTATAAATATTACATAGATTTTGAAACTATATATAGAAATGCTGAAGAACATAAAATTGAATTAAATATGCTAAATTCCTTGATTGGTAGCAAAAATATAGAAAAAGATTTTGTAGATTTAATAAACAAATATCCTGAAATATTAAAATGCATTCCAATTTTATTAGCAGTAAGACAATATGAAATAATTGTTTTAGATGATGAAGGTAACAAATTTGAATACAATTTCAAAAAAATGAATTACAGCATAGAACAATATAAAGTATTTATGAGGGAAACAGGATTATTTGATTTAATTCAAAATCATCTAGTAAATAACTTATATGATTATGTTTTAGGTGTAGAATCTGGATTAAATTCAAATGCAAGAAAAAATCGTGGTGGACATCTAATGGAAGATGTTGTAGAAAGATTTATTCAAAAAGCTGGATTTAAGAAGAATGAAACATATTTTAAAGAAATGTATTTACAAGAAATAGAAGAAAAATGGAAACTAGATATGTCATTTATTAGTAATCAAAATCAAGCGACTAAAAGATTTGATTTTGTTGTAAAAACTGATAATTGCATATATGGAATTGAAACGAATTTTTATGCAGCAGGTGGTTCAAAACTTAACGAAACAGCAAGAAGTTACAAAATGATTGCTGAAGAAGCTGAGAAAGTTGTTGGTTTCGAATTTGTATGGTTTACAGATGGAATGGGATGGATTTCAGCAAGAAATAACTTAAGAGAAACATTTGATAGAATGGATAACATTTATAATATTGCAGATATGAAAAATGGAATTATGAAAGAAATATTTAAATAATAAAAGATACTTAAGAAAAGCAAAGTAATAATGTGATTTTAGTTGCAGAATTATTTTGCTTTTTTTATATAAAAGGACAATATTCGACAATTTTGATGTGCGTTTATGCATATAATAAAATAATAAGGAGGAAGTTATGGTTAAAATAGATAAAATTCAGCAAGCAATATTGAGATTAGACGGAGGAGCTTTTCAACAAATTATGAATGCATATTTATATAAAAAATACAAATTTACTAATATTACTTGTCTAGGAAGTGAGACAGGAAGTAGTAAGCCTACCAAGGGAACACCGGATACATATGTAGAATTAGATAATGGAAAATATATTTTAATAATGTATGGAGCAGTAAATGCAAAAGCATTTCAAAAATTAAAAGAAGATATTATGAGTGCATATAACATAGATAAAACATATATAGATGAAAGTAAAATTGAGAAAGTTATATGTTGTTATACTTCAAATAATATAAATATAGCTCAAAGAGAAGAAATTAAAATATTGCTTAAAGATAAAGATGTAGAGCTAATAGGAATTGATGATTTTTCATATGACATAGCTCATAATTTTCAATCAATAGCCAAAACATATTTAGATATTGCAGTAGATAGTGGACAATTTTGCGATATAGATGAATTTATACAAAAACATGATAAAAATAGTGTTAATGCTCCTTTAAATATAGAATTTTTAGAAAGGGCAGAGAAAGAAGAAGTATTAGAAAATTTAAATAATGAAGAAGTAATTCTTTTGATTGGAAAAGCAGGTGTTGGAAAAACAAAGTTAGCGATAGAAGTTTGTAAAGAATATATCACCAAAAATGAAGGTGCAAAGTGTCTATGTATAAAAAATAATGGAAATGATATATATGAAGATTTAGTAGATTATATAGAAAACGGGCAGGAATATTTGATTTTTGTAGATGATATCAATGAAATGCATAGAGTTAAATCTTTTATGGACTTTATAAAAGACAAAAGCGAGAATTGTAAAATAAAGATACTTGCAACAGTTAGAGATTATGTATTAGAAAATGTACTTTCAAAACTGAAAGAATACCATTTACCTAAATTATACACTGTTAATAATATGGAAGATGAGCAAATAAGGAAAATTCTTGAAGATGTATATTCAATAAAAAATTCATTGTATCAAGAAAAAATTCTAGAGGTTGCAAATGGAAATCCTAGATTAGCAGTTTTATCTGCAAAAGGGATAATAGATAAAAAAATAAAAAATTTAAATAGTGTTATTGATATATTTCAGGGTTATTATTTTCCTACTATAGCAGAAAAAAATTTAAACGAAAATGATATAAAATCATTATTTTTAATATCATTATTAGGACCAATAAATATAGAAGACGATAATATTATAAAAATTATAAATAAATTTGAGTTCGAAAAAAAGGATTTTATAGAAATAATTCAAAAATTGAATAAGTTAGAATTAGTTGATTATTTTGAAGGAAAAGCTTCAAAAATAAGTGATCAAAATTTTGGAAACTATGTAGTATACAAATTTTTAATAGAGGACAAGACAATTACAATATCAGATTTAATTATAAAATTATATCCGAATTGTATATTAAAAGTGGTTAATGTTATAAATATGATATGTAGTATATTCTATAGTTTAGAAGTTGAAGAATACATAGTATCAGAAATAAAAGAAATTTGGAAAAATGAACCATATTCAACAGATTCAAAATTTTTATACCATTTCTATAATGTCGATAGAACGAAAGCAATAACTGTAATAAAATCTGAAATAGATAGCACTGAATCAAAAGAACTGGATTTAAATACGTTTGATTTTGATGGTAAAAAAAACAATGAAAGCGTTAATGATAAAAAAATAGAAATATTATCTAATTTCAAATATGGAGAACTTAATAGCGAAGCAATTGAGTTACTAATAGAGTATTATAAAAAGAGACCTGATTTAATAATGGACTTCTATTTTGGTTTTATATTAAACTTGGGAATAGATGAACACAGTATAGATAATAAATATAAAAGCGAATTAAATATAATAGATAAATTTATGAATAATATTTCCTTGAATGATGAACATAAATATAATTTAGCTTATTTATTAATAAAAATAATTAAAAACTTTTTAGAATTTGAACATCATATTACTAAACAATCAAGAAAAAAATTAACTATAAATTTTGTTAGAATAGGTTTAATACCCAATGAAGATGTTTTTAATTTTAGAAATAAATTATTTGAAACTTTAGAGCAATTATATGAAATAGATGAAGTTAAAGAAATGATCGAAGATATATTAATAGATTACAATATTTATCCTTTAGATGATGAAACTAAAAAAATCTTTAGGAATGATTTTGAAATTTTAACTACAAAATTTTTTGCTAAATGGGAAAATCCAAATTTTTTCCAATGTGAAATATTAAAAAACTTTAAAAACAAATGCAAAAAAGCTAATATCGACATTCCAATTGAAATAGAAAACTACAAAAAGAATGAACAATATGTATCTATTAATAACTTAGAGTTTGAAAGAGAATTGGGGGAAGATTGGAAAAAAGCTGAACAAGAAAGAAAAAATGGAGTTATTAATATGATTAAGGATTTTACCACAAAGGATTTTTCCAATTTATTTGAGGCATGTCATATAGTAGAGGAATATCAAAAAAGATTAAATATGTTTAATATAAATTCATCAATTTTAGATATATTTGATTATGTAATGGCTAATAAAAAAGATATTTTTCTAGAAGTATTTAGGGAATATATAAATAAAAATGCACCATTTATAACTTATCCAGATATATTAATAGATAAAATATTAAAAAAATATAATAATAACTCTGTGCTATTAATATTAGAGAACAGTGAAAATAATAAAAAATTTTGCTATCT
>ULOC01029931.1_pt1 | contig 11989 bp, 13 predicted proteins | sample 1952181 | NCBI WGS metagenome assembly ULOC01 (sample SAMEA4835592, study PRJEB28245) | human gut metagenome | biome: gut microbiome; material: fecal sample | place: Denmark | collected 2008
AATGTCAATGGTTCAACTGTTTTTGACACAACATTCTTTAATAAAAGATTAGGTATTTATATTACCATTTATGATCAACAAAATAATCAATTAAATAATAGTAGTTTGCTTGGTTTAACTTATGAATTAGATGGTATTACTTATTATCCACGTATGGATGGTAGTGTTCGTATTCCATTAGCTGATAAAGTTGCTAATGCATTTAGTAGAATTAAAATTCATACAGACCATGTAAATTTATCTAGTGGAACTTACAAAATGAAAATTGAATCATTTGGTTCCCCGGACGGTATTTATTTTGGAACTACTTCTTCTGATTTTGTAGAAATTCCATTTCAAGTGATTAACAGTCACTATGGATTAGATGTTTCATTGAATCAGGAACAATTAATGATTGATAAAGAAACAGGGTATACAAGTGCAAATAATAATGCGTTGATTTTTCATGTAAAATATTCTTCTAATTTAGAAAATCCAAATATTAGAGTTAGTTTATATCGTAGAAAATATGATAATATTTATGATACAGAATATGAATTAGTAGATTTGAAAGATTATATTACAAATAATTTAACTTTAGTAAATGATATGGAATATATGTTAGAAGAACATCCTGTTGGAAATATTGATAAATTTATTTATTTAAAAGAAAATTTGAAAAGTGGTACATATCGATTTGTATTTAAATTGTATGATGGACAAACTTATATTGGAGACTGCATGGAATATGTTATAATTAAATAGGAGGCTTATATGGATTTAAAAAGAGTAAAAACAAATGAATTAATTGAATGTTATAATATTGTTTTAGATTATTTAAAACAATTAGAAAGTAAGAAAAAAGAAGTGGAGAAGAGCAATGAAGGAAATCATTGAAAAAGAAATTTCATTAAGTAAAGAAGTATTTCACAGTCTTCCATTTAATAACCAAAAAAATAAAAATAAATTTCTTGGTGAAATTACTAACGAAATTACTCATTATGAAGATATGTTACAACAAATTTATCAAGAATTAGAAAATCGTCAAAAAGTATATTTAAACTTAAAAGAAAATGATTATAAAGAGTATACAGCTGTATTAGAACAGTTGACAAAAGCTTTGTCATATACAAATAATTTAAGTACAGCCTACGAAAAATTAAAACTAGATAAGCAAATTTATCATTTAGTACATTATCAACAAAATAATTTATCTAAAAATAATCAAGTGTTGAAAAAAATAATTGATATATTTGAAAAAGCAGGGATTCCACTGCGTTTACAAGACTTTTCGTATACTAAATATGTAAATCAGTATATGGAATCCTTCTTTACTTATCAGTATTGCTTGGAAAGTGGCGATTTAGAAAAAACATTTGAAGAAATTTATTGGAAAGATCCATATATTATTTTAGAACTTGAATTAAATATAAGAATGTTGTATTTAAAACATGAAAAAAAGTTTGAAAAATATGTACAACAAGTAACAAAACAATTACTTTCACAATTTGAAAAAGGAGAGAGTAATTTAATTGAAGATTATGCCTATTTAAGAAAAAAATTAGAACAGGTTAAAATAGAAGATAAAAATAATGTATTATATCATTTTGTACATGGTGATTATCGCGTTGAAGATTATTATGATAACAAAATGGAAGGAATGATTCAGAAGTATTTTGGTCAAAATAATCATAATATGGATGAAATATATCAAACTTCTTTAAAGTTATTACATACATTAACTGAATATCAAAACTATATAAAATATGAATCAATGATAGATAAAATAAAAAAATTATATCAAGAAACATTTGATAAAAATGTAATAAAAAAACAATTGAAAACAATCCAAACTTTGGAAAAGAAATTATTTAAATTAAATAAAAAATCAACCCATTCTTTTTCTAAAACAAAAGTAGATAAGTTAGAACCAGAAATTCATAAAACAATTCAAGAAATACATGAGCAATATAAAGTAATTGATCAATCAATTATACAATTTGTATTAAAAAATCATCTTCAAGATCATTCTACTTTGTTTAAAGCTTTATTATTAGTACAACAATATTATTGCTTTATTGCAGATTTATGTAAAGAGAAAAATGAACAAATTTCTGATGAAGAAATTATGCAAGTTTATCATGATTTTACACTGTTTGTTTTGGATCCTAATAATACAATGATAAATAATATTACAATTGCAGAACAATATGATATCAAAGAGATGATTATTGCAAATTATCGTTTGTTAGGTATGCAGCTATCAAGTGATTTATTGAATGGCTCTAATTTAGAAGAGTGTATTTCAGAATTAAATAAAATTATGATTTATTATCAAATGAAGAAGATGAATATTAATATACAAGATTTAGAAAATATGAATAAAATTAATAAAATTATGGAAAGAAAATAAAAGTCTATATAAAATAATGAATTTATGATAAAATGGACATAAAGGAGTAGGGAATATGAAAAAAGTATTAAAAGTATTATTATGGATAATTGGAATTTGTTATTTTACAGTGATTATAGCAGTAACTGCTTGTTTACTTTGTTATAATCAATATAAAGTAACTGAAATGTTTGATCGCAGTTTTATTATGATTGATGATAACTCAGATATGTATCAAAATGGCGATTTAGTATTATTTAAGAAAAATGAATTAAATGAAATTAATAAAAACGATGTTATTTTCTTTTATGAAGTAACAAATGGAGTTCCAAGTATTAAATATGGAACAGTAACTGAAATTCTTCCAGTTAGTACGGATGAAAGGACGTTTACAATTAATAACAATCATGATATTTCAAGTGATAGTTTAATAGGAAAAACAGAAACCGCTAAAGTATATCCAAAATTAGGAAAAATATTAACTGTATTAGAATCACGTTTTGGATTTCTATTATTGGTTATTTTACCAACATTAATTTTATTCTTATATGAGTTATATCTTGTAATTGTTGAAATCAAAACACCGATTGAAGAAGATGAGGAATGAAAAAAATATTAATAGCAATTAGCCTCGTCTTTTTGTGTTTTACAATATCACAAGTAGCAATTAGTTTTGGATTATTTGAAACAAAAATTGAAGATGAGAGTGATTTAAAAATAGCAAAATGGCATATTTTTGTAAATAATTATGATTTGAATCAAGAAGGACATACTTTTTACGTTGATAATATTTCATATGTTGATCGTAATGGAAACGAAGTCGATAAATTTTCCCCTGGTGTAACTGGTTCGTTTCTTATAGTGATTGATCCAAAAGATACTGAGGTTTCTTTTCAATATCATTTTGAATTGGATTTAAGTGATACTTCTTTTGAACAGATTCGTATTGATTCTGTAGAAGGATTAAACGGTATTCAATTAGAAAAACAAGGTAATATCTATAGTAGAACTATGACATTAAATGAAATAGAAAGTGGAAAAAAAGATACAATTAAAGTCACATTTCATTGGGAGTGGGATGATAAATATAATGAAAGCGATTCTACATTAGGACAATCTGTAGATAGTGTATTTAAAATTCCTATTCATATGTCATTTGAACAATATACAAATTAGAATAAAAAGGGTGGTGATAATATGAATCATGAAATTGTATTCAAAATTGCAAAAATTGTCGGCAATGTTTTATTTGCTATTTTAGGGATTATTTTAGTTTTTTGCTTATATTCTTTTATTAGCATGAAAGTATTATCACATAAATATGTAAATTTCTTTTCTTATACAGTATTTCAAATTGGTAGTAATAGTATGGCACCATCTATTACTACTAATGATTTGATTATTGTGAAATTAACTGATCAAATAAAAAAAGGAGATATTATCACTTATGAAGATAACGATACTTTTGTAACACATCGTGTTGTATCTGTTAATGATTCTGGCTATGTAGCCAAAGGAGATGCTAATACTAGTGAAGATCAAGCAATTTTAAAGCAACAGGTAATAGGAAAAGTAGTTAAGATATTACCTAATTATGGTGTATGGTTTAAAGTAATTACAACACCAAAAATTATGATTTTAATTTGTGTTACTTTATTTTTGTTTTCTATAGCATTTTCATATACTAGTAAAAGACATCTTTCTAAAAATGATGATTTTGGTATTTATTATTCTGGAATCAAAATGAAAAAGGATGATTCTAATGATTGATAAAAAGAAATTTTTGTATTTTAATCGTATTACACTTGTAGTTATTATTATTTTTTTATTACTGTCTGTGATTAAAATTGCATTTTCTAGATTTTTTACAGAAGGTGATGGTGAGGCAATGAATGATATCGCATTTTATATTATAGATCCAGGTACTCAATCACAAACTTTAAATTTATTTGATGTAAAGCCTGATGGAAAAGACTATATCTATCATTTGGATATTTCCAATTATAAAGATAATCAAGTAAGCGAAGTTGATTTAGAATATCAATTAGAATTAACGACAACTACAAATATACCAGTAGAATATAAAATATATTTAAATGATAGTGTAATTAATGAATTTCATAATAAAGAGATATTACAAGATGAAGATGGAGTTTATTTTTTTAAGTTTCGTACTCCTAATCAACAATTTCAAAAGAATATAAAAAAGACGAATCATTATCAATTAGTTGTTAATTTTCCTAGTAGTTATAATGAAGAGGCATATCAAGATTTAATAGATAGCGTGGAAATTGTTATTACTGCTACGCAAATGTAAATTCTTCTGAAAAAAATAAAAAAAGTGTTTGACAATGTCGAAAAATGTGGTAAAATTATTATAGTTAGAATAGGTAGGGATTTTTGTATGAAAAATAGTAAGAAAAAGAAAGCACAAATGAAAAAAAGAAGATTATTATTATCACTTCTTTTATTAGCAGGAACAGGTATTTTCTTAGGAGTATCAACTTATGCATGGTTTACTGCAAATAAAACTGTAACAGTAAATCCAATTGATGTAAATGTTGCTGCTAAAAGTGGTTTACAAATTTCAGCAGATGGTAAAAATTGGAAATCAATTTTAACAACAACAGATATCACAAGTGCAAGTGGTACTTATGCAGCTGCTAAAAACCAATTGCCTGCAATGTTAGAACCAGTATCTAGTGCCGGAATTATGGGAGAAGACGGAACTATGAATATGTATTTAGGAGAAGTTACTTCTAACACTAGTGGAGATTGGATTTTAAGTTCTACAAAACAAACTGATAAAAATGGAGCAGAAGGTTCTTATGTCACATATGATATTTTCTTACGTACTGAAACAGCGGGACCTGTTTATTTAACAACAAATTCAAAAGTAGAATTTAAAGATGAAAGTGATACAGGAATTAAAAATGCAACAAGAGTCGCATTTGCTGTACTTGGTAATACAACAAGTGATGATACAGTTCAAAATATTCAAGATTTAAATAGTGGAGCATCTTCACCTGTTACAGTTTGGGAACCAAACTATGATGACCATACTTCTTATGGTGTAGCTAATGCTCGTGATACTTATGGAATTGAAAGTTTACATGCAGGTACTGGAAATGAATTAGTACCTTATGATGGAATTAAAGGTGTATTTAATGCTGAACAAAACATTACATTAAAAAATGCAAATGCAACTTCAGCAGGTACTTATTTCCAAACAGTTACTCCACAAATTCGAACTACAGTTGGTAATACTGAATATAAGCAATTAGTAAGCTTAAGTAAAGGTGTTACAAAAATTAGAGTTTATATGTGGATTGAAGGACAAGACGTTGACTGTGAAAACAATGCTTCTGGTGGAAATATTGCATTTAATTTACAATTTAGTACAAGTGATTCAGCAGGTGCTTAAAAAGGATAGAAATATCCTTTTTTTTGTACTAAAAATGTTTTTTTCTCATATATTTAACTGAAAGAGAAAGTAGGGATTAAATGGAAAAAACAGAAATTATTAAAAGTATCAGTAACCGTACAGGTGGTGATATATATCTAGGAGTAGTAGGGGCTGTTAGAACAGGTAAATCTACTTTTATTAAGAAAGTGATTGAAACTTTAGTTGTCCCTAACATCGAAGATGAATATGAAAAGAAAAGAGCATTGGATGAAATTCCACAAAGTGCTCAAGGTAAAACAATTATGACTACGGAACCTAAATTTGTACCAAGTCAAGCAGCTACTATTCATATTGATGAAGTAGAAGCTAAAATTCGATTAGTAGATTGCGTTGGTTATGTGATTCCAAATGCCAAAGGTTACGAAGATGAAAATGGACCAAGAATGGTTAAAACACCATGGTATGATGAACAAATACCTTTTGTAGAAGCAGCTGAAATAGGTACCGAAAAAGTGATTAAAGATCATTCAACAATTGGTATTGTAGTAACAACAGACGGTTCTATTGGCGAATTAACTCGTAATGATTATTTAGAAGCAGAAGAAAGAGTAGTAGGCGAATTAAAAGAAATAGGGAAGCCATTTATTGTACTTTTAAATTCAACACATCCAATGCTTCCTGAAACAGAAAGATTAAGTGAAAAATTGACAGAAAGTTATGGAGTTCCAGTTTTACCAGTTAGTGTTGAAAATATGACAGAAAGAGATATTTATTCTATTTTAAGAGAGGCTTTATATGAATTTCCAGTAGCAGAGGTAAATGTCAATATGCCGGAATGGATAGGATGTTTGTCAAAAGATCATTGGTTAAAGAAAATATATATGGAAAAAATCAGAGAAAGTGTTATTGAAATAGATAAATTAAAAGATGTGGATAAAATTATCACTCCTTTTCAAGATTGTGAATATATAAAAAGAGCATATTTATCTGATGTGAATACAGAAACTGGTATTATCACTTTAACACTAGAGTGTCCTAATGATTTATATAGTGTTGTTTTAAAAGAAATTATTGGAGTAGATATAACGTCTAAGTCTGCACTATTATCGTTATTCCAAGATTACCAAATTGCTAAAAAAGAATATGATCAAGTAAAAGATGCGCTAACTATGGTAAAACAAACAGGTTATGGAGTTGCTACTCCAAGTTTACAAGATATGAAATTATCAACCCCAGAAATTATTAAACAAGGTAGTCGTTATGGTGTTAAATTGAAAGCGGTAGCGCCATCTATACATATGATTCGCGTAGATGTAGAATCTACATTTGAACCAATTATTGGGTCAGAATTACAAAGTAAAGAACTAATCCAGTATTTGATGAAAGATCATGATAACGATCCATCTAGTATTTGGAAAAGTGAAATTTTTGGTCGCAGTTTAGATGTAATTGTAAAAGAAGGTATTCAAGCTAAAATATCATTGTTACCTGACAATGTTAGATTTAAATTGCAAACGACATTATCTAAATTAGTAAATAAAGGATCTGGAAACTTATTTGCAATTGTATTATAGAATATATAATGTAAAAATCACCATAATATAAATGGTGATTTTTATGTATTATTTCAATACATTTTTAATATATTCTATATTGGGTTATTTATTAGAAACAATACGTTCTTTTTTTGTAAATAGTAAATTTACAAGTGGTATTTTATATGGACCATGGACTCCTATTTATGGAATTGGAATTGTATTAATTGTTTTAATTTCTAATTATTTATTTTTACATTTACATTTATCAAGATGGCTTGAAACATTGATTACATTTTTTCTTATTACTATTATTTTAACAATACTAGAATGGTTAGGGGGAATATTGATTGAAAAAATATTTCATGTTGTTTTTTGGGATTATAGTAAAGAAGCATTTTCTATTGGAAAATATATATCACTCAGTAAAAGTTTTATATGGGGAATAGGCTCAATTCTTTTTATATATGTTTTAAAGCCATTATTGGATAATTTTATTAAGCATGTTCCTTTTTTTATAACGGTAATTCTGTTTCTTGTTATGATTAGTGATTTATTGGTGACAATCGTAAATAAAACAAAAATATAAAACAATCCATTTAGGATTGTTTTAGTTTGTATAACGTAATGTTTCATTTGAAATATTAAATATAATTCCTACCATAATCATGTAACTAAGGAGACTAGAACCTCCATAACTGATAAATGGTAAAGTAATTCCTGTAATGGGCATAAGTCCAATTGTCATTCCAATATTTTGAAATTGTTGATAGATTAGCATACCTACAATTCCACCGATGACATATTTATTGATATTAGAATTATTTTTAATTGCAATCATAATAAGTTTTACATTAAAGAAAATGAGAAGTGAAATAAGAGCTAGAGAACCAATAAAACCAAAATTACTACCAAATACAGCAAATATAAAATCAGTTTGTGGCTCTGGAAAATAAACTGGTGTTTTATTAAAACCATGTCCAAATAAACCTGCACTACCAATTGCACTAATTCCATTTTCTAATTGATAACCACTTTTATTTGACCAATCTAGTAAACGATCAATACGTAAAAAGAAGCTAGTTCCAAATATTTTTACAAAAAGATCTTGATTGATAAAATAAATTGCTAAAATAAGCATAATAGCTACTGCACCAATTCCAAATAATAAAGCAAACCAACGATAGCGAATACCAGAAATAAAAAGCATTACAATTGTAATTAATAAATAAATTAAAACAACTCCTGTATCAGGTTGCATAAATGTTAAAATACTTGGAATTCCAACAACAATACCTACTTTAATTAAAAATCTAAATTCTTCCATAACAGTAGGATTATCGAAATTGTCATTGAAATTTTTAATCATCGAACCTAGTGTCATGATTAAAATAATTTTCATAAATTCACTCGGTTGAATGGTACCTAAGTTATAAGGAAGAGTATACCAACATTTTGCTTCATTAATTGTTGTACCAAAGAAAAAAAGACCAATTAATGATAAAACGCCTAAGCCATACAAAATCCATATATTTCTATAAATAAAATCATTTCCAATAAACATGATAAAGTAGGCAAGCATAAACCCGATTGTATACCAAACAACTTGTTTTAACGCAAGATTCTGCATATCACTACCAAGTAAACTTTGAGCACTATAAATAGTAATGACACTGATAATCGCAAATAAAATCATTGGTATTAAAATACCTTTATCAACTTTATACTTTGAAATGTTTTTCATAAACATCACCCTATCTTATCTTACACTAAAAATAACTTTGTTACAACAAAACTTGATAGATATGACAAAAAAATCCATATCTTGTTGCTACTTATATTTAAAATGTAGTATAATGAAAACGGTGATAATATGGAAAATTGGATACAGTATTTAATAATTTTAATAATCTTAATTATAATTGGAATTGCAATTACACGTTCTAAGAGAAAAGATTTTAAAATGGAATTAAATAAATTAGTAGAGTATTTAGGTGGAAAAGATAATTTATTAGATTATGAATTTCATAAATCTAGATTTATTGTGAATGTAAAAGATGTGAATAAAGTAAATAAAGAGGGCATTCAAAAATTAGGAGCACAGGGAATTGTTGAAATTGAAAATCAATTAAAAATTATTTTAGGACCTGATGCAACACATTTAAAAAAGTATATTGATGACTTAAAGTGATAATATATCACTTTTTTTGTGCTTTTTCGACAAAATTCGACAAATCAAATTGATATAGTAATTATGAAAGAAAGGGGAAATTTATGAATTTGTTTGAAGGAATGTTATTAAACATGATTTTTATTATATTTCCAGTATTCATTTATTTATTTTATTTAATCCAAACAAAGAATATTGAGGAAAAGAATAATGCATTGTTTTTAGATTTTGCTTTTGTTTCATCTGTATATTTATCAATTCGATTTGGTATGAATTTTTTTCCATTACCAACGCTTTTTTTAATCACGATACCATTATTTTTAGCTTATCAAAATCATCATATGTGGTGTGGAATTTTGATTAGTTTGATATTATTGTCTGTACAATTATCTTATTATCATGAAAATTTATGGTTGTTGATTATGATGTATAGTATTTATTTTATTATTTATTTGTTATTTTCTTATAAGAAAATACGTGAAAAATATATGATGCTTTGTTATCTTTTTGGCAATGTGTTTTTTACTTTGTTTTATATGATTCGTATGAATATTTTGGCTAGTCAAAACTTTTCCATATATATTCAAATCTTTATATTAATTATTACTGTTTTCTTTGTTCCTTATTTATTATTAAAATTATTAGTAAAAGGAAATGAAATTGTTCATTTTCATCTTTCATTAAAGGAGTTAGAACAACAAAAACAATTTCAAAATAGTTTATTTAAGATTACTCATGAAATAAAAAATCCAATTGCGGTTTGTAAAGGATATTTAGATATGTTTGATGTAAATAACAGTGAACATAGTAAAAAATATATTCCAATATTGAAAAAAGAAATAGAAAGGACTTTAGTATTAATTCAAGATTTTTTAGCAACGAATCATGTAAAAATAGAAAAAGAAGAAATGGATATGAATATGTTGTTGGAAGAAGTAATACATAATTTTAAACCAATTCTGAAAAAAAATCATATTCAATTGCAACTTGATTTACAAGATGAAGAATATTATATGATGGGTGATTATTATCGCTTAAATCAAGTATTTATTAATATATTAAAAAATGCTATAGAAGCTATAAAAGAAAATGGTATACTTTCCATTTCAACAAAATTAACAGATAATCAATTATTTATTTATATCAAAGATAATGGAGTAGGAATTACCTTAGAAAATTTGAAAAAAATAGCTGAACCATTTTTTACAACCAAAGAATATGGAACAGGTCTTGGAGTAGGTTTATCTATGGAAATTGTAAAAAAACATCAAGGTACTATGAAATATTATTCTAAAGAAGGTAATGGAACAACTGTGGAGCTTGTTTTTCCATTATTGGAATCATTGTAATGAATTTAAAATTCATGTATAATGAATAATAGGTGATACTTATGAATCATAGATTAAAAATTTTAGCTGTGTCAGGTACTTTATATGAAAAAGGAGTGCAGTTAGGAAAACAATTTCATACATCAATTCAAGCTGATATGGAAATGGTTAAAGAACTTTGGAAAGACGAAGATGTAAAAGATCGATTTTTAATTGTAAAACGAAAATTAGAAGAAAAGTATGGAGATTTATTAGAAGAAGTATACGGTAGAGCAGATGGTGCAAATGTAAACCGTGATGATTATTTATTATATTTATGTCCTGAAATTTATACTTATCATGAATCTTGCACAGATATTATAGTGAAAAATCATCATCATGAAATTATTGGTGGACATAATGAAGATGGAAATTATTCATTAGATAATTCTGCTCTTGTAAAGTATCAAACTAATTATGGATATTTATGTGATTTTTTTACTACAAAAACTTTAGCTGGAGGAAATTTTTGTTGGAATAGTCATGGTATGATTTTTACAGGAAATTCTATTTATGTGAAACACATCAATCATATTGGAATCCCTTGTTGGTTTATTTTAAGACGTGTAGTAGATGCTAGAAATATGGAAGAGGTACTTGCTTTATTTGATAATAAAGATGCTGCTAGTGGTTTTAATTTAAATGTAGTTGATACAAATGCTAAAAGAGCTGTTTCTATTGAATATCGTTTAGATATTAAGTCAGTCATTGAAGTAAATGATAAATTTGCTCATTCTAATCATTTTACGAGTGAAATTGGATTACCACTTACTAAAAAAGGATCTAATTCTAAATTTCGTTTGGAAAAATCTATGGAATTTTTAAATAAATATTCGTTAAATTATCGCCGTATAGATGAAAAAGATATTTTAAATATTTTACAATATCGTGGAAAGACACCAAAAACATCAATATTAGATACAAAATATCCAGAAATTACTGCACTTACTTTTCTATATAATAGTAAAAGACAAATTGTTATATATTGTTATTTGGATCATTATAAGTATCGTATTTCTTATGATATGGGTAATTTATTTTCTTCAGAATGCGAAAGCAGTATGGAATTATTTTCTATTTAATAAAAAAGAACCTATGATTCTTTCATGAACTTGTCAATAAAAAGTAGACACTAAAAGA
>ULOC01001429.1_pt1 | contig 11878 bp, 10 predicted proteins | sample 1952181 | NCBI WGS metagenome assembly ULOC01 (sample SAMEA4835592, study PRJEB28245) | human gut metagenome | biome: gut microbiome; material: fecal sample | place: Denmark | collected 2008
CGCTTCTGAGACGAGATTTGTCAAGGATACTTTCTTCAAGCCAAGCCTCATTTCGCAACATCCTATTTTCCGCTTGACCAACTGTATTCTACATATTCTTTGTAGGAGCAATGATCCAACATTTGCAGCGGAACCTTTCCGAAGGCAGATGGCACTAAGTAATTTCTTTTGGACAGCATCATACAGTTAAGCATCTCATATAGGATCTGCGGTAATCCTAAATCTTTGAGAAATAAAAAATAACGCTGCAGTTCGTCTTCTGCATAATAGAATGGATCAGTTTTCATTAAGTAGGTTAAAAGAAGCCATAAGACGCAAGCTATGTCACTATCTCTCGAAATACGAAAATTCCCCACCTTATCACAGTATTTCTTATGGTGAAAAACTATATGCTCCGAATATGATTGCAGAGGGCAGAATAGTTTATGCCCTCGTTCCAAGCTAAAACCATCTACATCAATAACACGGATTTCTTCCCTGTTTACAAGAATATTTCCCGCATGTAAATCGCCAATATAAATACCTTTTGGAAGTTTATTTATAAGCGCAGCAATACGCTGAAATGCCATCAATACCACCGAGTGCTCTCTCTGCTTAAGATAGTAAGCCAAAGGCTCCATATTGTGATATTCCATTAGATAGCCTTCGATTTTTCCATCTCTTTCATAGACCGCAAGTGGCATAGATAACTCCGGAATCTTGTGCATTTTTTTGCTGGATACTATCCGCAAAAGATTATCGGTATTTTGTTTGGTCAACTCATTAAAGAACACATATTGCTTAAATATGGTTCCATCATTTTGAACCCATAGTCTGGATGTAGAATTTGGACGCCTTTCTCGTAATATTTCAGTATTGAAAACTATATTTTGCGGTAATGCGACTATCTCTTTTCGACTCAGAATTTTTTCTTGCATTTTGGACAGCGCCTATTAAAAACAGATAATCTTACATTGCATTTGGGGCAAATTCCTTTTTCCAATCGCTTCTTTTCAGTATAAAATTTTGTGCCTTCAAATATGCTCAAAGAAAACCGATATGGGTATTTAATGTCCTCCAGCGCACTGCACCCCATCCATGGATATCCTTTATATCGGTCACTGTCAAGTAGCCACATACCTGTTGTTGTTATAACGCTATCGGGGATTGCTAATTTCTGTAATGACGTGCAGTTCTTAAATGCTTCTGCACCGATGTGTTTCAAGCCATCGGGGAGCTCAATCGTTTTCAGCGAAATACAATTCAAAAAAGTGTTATCCCCTAAAATCTCTAAGCCCTCGGAGAAATTCACTTCTTTCAGTGCACGACAATTTTCAAATGCGCCTCCATGAGTGCCATACCTATAGCCAGTAACAGATTCATCAAACTCTCCTATTTTCTTAACCGATGGCGGAAATGATATGCTCTCTAACGAGCAGCAATCTGCAAAAGCTCTCCCCTCAATGTACCTTACTCCATTTGGAATGTGAACGCGCTTTAATCCATTACACCCTCTAAATGTATATCCAACAATGCAGATTACGCCTCTTGGAACGGAAAAGTCTGATAATTTTTCACAGCCGAAAAAAACATCCTTTCCGATTCGTCTTACACTATCAGGCATATTAATTTCTTCAACATTGGTACAGTTAGCAAAGGCGCTTTCTCCTACACCTTCAACTCCATCGGCAACGCTGACACGTTTTAACCCACCGCAGCCGCTGAAAGCATATTTTGCAATGCTTCTTAAGCTATCAGGCATATTAATTTCTTCAAGGTTTGTACAGTCAGCGAACACATATTCCCCAACACTTTCTACTCCATCTGGAATATGAATGCTTTTTAGTCCGTTACAACCTTTGAACGTAGATTTTTCGATTCTTGTTATTCCTTTTGGAATTGTAAATTCTGATAATTTTTTACAACTGGAGAAAGCATACTCACCAATACAACTTACGCTCTCAGGAATTTCCATATTCTCCAACGATACGCAACCATTGAACGCTTTATCACATATTGTTGTCAAACCAGCCGGAAGATGCACACGCTTTAAATTTACACAATTCTCAAATAGCAATGGTTCAATGGCAGTTAAGTTATCAGGGAGGATAACTTCCTCAACATACGGATTGTTGGCAAAGGTTCCGGCTGCAATTCTTGTAATAATATTGGGAATTGTGATTTTCCTTGCAGTACCGGTGTATCCTTCAAGTACGCCATTCTTGATATCTAAGTACTTATAAATTTGGAGTTCGTCATATATTAAATTTGCCTGCTGATCGGATGGAGCGGCCTCCAAGATCTTTTTTGTAATCCGTTCGACTCCGGAAAAATCACCGGCAGAATAATATCTGTTTAAAAGCTGCCGCCATTGCTCAACATCCTCAGATGAACCCGTCATGCTGACTTTTACCCCATCAAGCATTTTTTTCATGCTTTCCAGAGAATATGCTGTTCCACAATTAAGGCAAACCCCTTTATCATCACCCTGCATCTCTATTTGTCCGCCACAAATTTTACATTTTAATTTATTCATTTCTTTTATGCCTCACATTGCGTATAACAGTTATAAAATGTTCATGAATTTCTAATTCCGTTCATTATACCTTCCGCATTTTTTGCACCAGTGGAAAAAGTTCAACGGTCCATCACAATACACACAACGCCCTGCATGTTGCCTTTCTTTTACCTTCGTATAGAATTTTGTTCCCTGAAGATGATACAGGAAACACTTATCTGCTGGTAAAAACCGTGGTGAAAAGTCTACGTTTTCCAAGTTTGGACAATTTCTCCATGGAAATTTGTCTGCAAATTTTGGAAGCGTGACCACGCTATCGGGAATAACCAAATGCCTTAAGAATTCGCAATTACAAAAAGCCTCGTCCCCTATCACCTCCAAGCTTTCTGGCAAAATCACCTCTTCCAACGCCGTTGAATCAAACGCGCCAGTTCCAATTCTTTCCAATCCCGAATATAGCGCGATTTTCTTCAACGATCGGCAATATCTAAAAGCATTATTACCAATCGTTTTAACGTTACAGGGGATGTCAATTTTTTCCAAGCTTTGACAGCCTACAAAAGCCCCATCTTCAATAGTCGCGACAGCAGGCGGAATACACATTTCTTTCAATTCAGAGCATCCAGCAAAAAGATTACGTGTGATTATCTTCAAGCCATCTGGTAAATTGACTTTCTTCAACGATTTGCACCCACTAAAGGCAGTACAACCAATTCTACTTACGCTGTCAGGCATATAAATTTCATCAAGATTAGAGCATCCTGCAAATGCCTCTGTTCCAACACTCTCTACTCCATCTGAAATGTTAACAATTTTCAATCTTTCGCATCCGCTGAATAGCCCTTGAGGGATCGTTTTCAAACCGTCAGGGAGCACGACCTCCTCAAGGTATTTATTGTTCTTAAATACTTCTGGAGCCAATTCTTTTACAATATTGGGAATCACGAGAACAGCGCTATTACCGGAGTAACCGGTCAACACCCCATTCTTGATCTCCATGTATTTCATAACTTGAAGCTGCTCATATTTTTCAGATGCCTGAACATCATCAGGGCGCGCCTCCAATATTTTTTTGACAATGCGTTCAGCTTCAATGAAATCGCCGGCAGAATAGTATCGGTCCAAAAGCTGCCGCCACTGCTCAACGTCTTCGTTTGAACCTGTAACGCTAACCTTGACCCCGGCAAACATTTCCTTCATCGTAGCTAACGAGTATGAAGTCCCGCAGTTAAGACACAAACCTCTTTTGTCAGGCTGCATTTCAATCTGCCCGCCACAGATATCACATCTCAGTCTATTCATTCCGCTTATCTCCTTATATGTAATTTACATTCTTTTCAAAACAAGCTCTTTGGGGTGGTCGGAGTTGCCATCATCGGAGCTGAGGCCAAAGTAATCCAAAACATCCTTGTCTCGGTTTTCCAATCCATCTCGCAAATGTTCGAGTGCTTCTTTCGGCAGGCCGTCAACCAAATCATGGTATTGTTCCTCCGTCAAGCTCCCGTTTACATTGGCATCATATTCTTTGAAAATATCCGCCTCGGCATTGCTTTCAAGTTTGACCAAGTGTTCTTGCCTTGCTTCTATCTCATCCAAGGACAATGCTTTGATCTCATCAGCGAAATGGTCTGCATCAGACTCAGCGGCTACATCGAGGTTGTTTGAATTGGCGCGGTAAGGCTCAGTATCCAACGCCTCATCTTTACTGAATTCTTCAATTTTAGCTACTCCGTCCTCCGACATTCTTTCCGCCTGATAAGGCTCAACATCTGTCGATTTGCTATCTTCTTTCCATAAATCATCAATCTGTTGAACCTCTTCTTTAGATAGCGAAGAGGCTCGATAATGGCTATCATCCAGTTCATCCAGGCTGAAACTATCAAAGAATGCTTCGCTAACAGCATCTTCATTGGGGGCAACATCTACGCTCTCATCACTAATATCAAGTATTGCTGTATCGTCTCCCCAATCTTCTGAAACGGTATCGACATCTAATATTTCAATTTCTGAATCTGCGGCGGCATCAATTATGCGCTCTCCACCATCATTGATTTCAAAATTTTCATTAACATCAGGGGCAGCACCATATTCGCCATCAAAATCGCACATTATAACACGGTCTCCTTTTGTTCATTCTTTTCCGTTATGTCTTTTGGATACCTACCGATCACATCTGTCAGCACATTATGCGAGGCTGCAACGGAAAGCTCCATCAAGCTCTTTCTGAATAACCTGATTCTTGTACAATCTATCAGCCGAAAATATTTTTCCACGCTGTAGCCGTCAAAATCTTCATTCATGAGCTTTGGCAAGTGAAACAGGCACTTCTTCAAAGTCACATCATCGACAATCCCTTTACGATATTTACGAAGGGCTTTAGCAGCAATGTAGTCTGCATCAGATCTGAGGATAAAATCACAATCGCGGACACAACTTTTGCAAAGCTCACATTCATGATATGGGCGAAGCAACGCTTTACGTGTTGACCAATACGTCATTCGTTTAGCTATTTCTTGGTCACTTACAACCAGGCGAATATTGTTTTCTTTTCGTATATCCTCTGAACGAATCATTTGTGCTGTACTCAATTTATGATGATATACAAAGGCTTCGCCGGATTCGAGCCGTGAGAGTTGCTCTTTTTCCTTGGCCCCCATGTTGGAACTATCTGCAATGATTTCTTTTTCTGCTGATTCAACTAATCGAAATGCAACTTTAATATCGGTATTGGCAACAATTCTTCGCCCAATGCTTACTGCCGATTGATCTGCAATAATGATACCAGTTCCGTAGGAACGAATAGCAGCAATCATATCTTCCAACGCTCTTACCGTAGCTCCCTCTGAATCAGCTTTATTTTCGGAATTTAGAACATTGCGGTTGTTTCCAAGCAAAACATGTGCTTCATCAATAAGCAAAATATTTTTCAATTCACCATCACCAGCCTGATGGTTGTAGGTATAGACGCACACCATAATCAAAATCAATGCCATAAGCAGCGCTTTTTGCTCGGAATTATCTATTGCATTAAGCTCAAGTACAGTGGGTTTAGTCAACATATCCTCAATGGAAATTGAGTTTACCGTATCGTAGATATTGCTGTTTTGCTCAATTAAATTGCTGAGCCGCAAGACACCAGCGCTTTCCATCCTGCCTCGGACTGTCGGATCTGAATATATATTTTTAATTTGTTCCTTAAAAAAAAGAATAAACTCATATAGCCCGAAAACTCTAGTTCCCTTGTCGCCAACCATACTGTAATCTTTCCATCCATACTGCAAATAGCATTCTTTTATTGATTTCAAGAAAGCAATATCGAGAGGGTTAGGCATAGAAAAAGCTGCCTTAAATGCACTTGCAAGACTTGGTATGTACTGTTCTACACGAATACCTCTTGGCGGGATAAAGGGATTGAGTATAAAAGGTGAAACATCATTTTTGCCTGGCGTGAAAATCTGCAATTCCGGAATAACATCGATCATCGCGCGATATTCGCTTTTAGTTGGCTCTATAGCAAGGAAAGGGATTTTTTTCTTGTAGAATTGCAACAATAATCCGACCGAAAATGTGGTTTTACCTGAGCCAGGCGATCCTACAATCATTGCGTGTTTTGCAAAGTAGCTTTCAGGGCAGCCCACAGAGACTTTTGCTCCATTCGCTGTTGCTTCTCCAAAAACAATTCCGCTGCCATCAACTACTTCATCTGCAAATTGCTCATGAGTCTGATAGATAGCACCATTTTTAAGGGCGAACATAGACTCTTCGTATAGCGGAAGTTTAAAGAAGGTCGCGGCTTCATCAAGAGACAGCAAATAAGGCATACGCTTCAAATAAGCAGCGAAAGGAATTACCTTCTGATAGCGCAAATCCCTGTATTGGTATTGAAGCTTCGCATTTATGTTCCAGACATAGTTTGGAAACGACTTTACCAAATCAACTTTTTCGTTAGTAAGATCAACACAGGCAAATTCAGCGGAATTTACCTTATCAGTTCCAGACTGCAAAAAACTGATAAGCTTTGATGAAAGGCGCTTGCAAGTTTCCGAGCTTCCAAAAACGAGTAGGTTGTACAAATAAACCGGATATGCTTTACGCTCGTTATAATACGTATAGAATTTGCTTGGCTCTATTGCTGCGACATCTTTATAGACTCGCCCATTATTGATAACCGTCCCTGTTGAAAATTGCAAAAGTTCATTTGTCAATTCGTTTATAATGGCCCTTTCGCTGTCCGACAAGGCCGTAGGGAATAATTGAAAGGATATTGCAGCATTTCCGGTTTCACTCATTGCCGCAATCAGAGATTCAAAATTTTCGTAATTATTTCCGGGAATTATATCGGTGAAATAGTAAGGATATACAGAGGTGGAATTAGCTGCATACCGCTCGGTCTTTACGATGCCGCAACGATATGCCAAATCTATTCCATCAACTATGTTTATTAATTTATCAACATCTATTTCTTTTGCGGCATATTGTCGCGATGAGAGCACAGATAAAAAGTGCTCTTGCAAGCGTTCAACATCAGATTTGATAGCCGCTTTATTAGCACCAATTTTTCTGATTACGAAAAAAATGCGGACGAATGAATTGAACAATTGATTGGCAACTTTTTCTGTTACCCACAACATCTCGTAAGCTGCAGTACTGCCACCAAGCTTATGCAACTCTGAAGTTGCCTGTTTAAAGCACTTCGAAATATTTGCACAAGCTTTTTCTTTTTCAGACAGCACATCAGGAACGTTAGGAAAAGAAAGTACTTCAAGCACACTAACGCCAATGTATCTTTTATCTTTCAATTCATATGTTTTCGTGAGCATAATTCTTCTCCCTCACATTCCTATTAAAACGCGCTATCCTTTGCTTCTGGCTTTTGTACTATACGTCAACAAATGCAACTCATTTTAAGAGCCTGCATTTCTCATTTCTCGTGGCCAGCAGATTCATTGCTCGGCAGCATTCTTGATTTGCTAAACTAAATTGGCCATCTCTGACTAATGTTTTTATAGTCTTGCAACTATCTGCAATTTCACACTCTATATCGGAGAGCATATCAGAACTCATTGGGTCACTAAATCTAATTGCGTCCTCTAAAGCAACAATATTTTTCTTCGTTGCAGCATCATTGCAAGACGCAGAAAGCAAATGGATATCCGATTCCAATGACTTAATGAAAAACACTTTCTCGTTCACTTTTACATCGGTCTTCTCAATAATTTCCTTAGCACCTTCCCCTGAAATCATGCCAATCATGCAGATAGCAAGGCACAAAGCGCTGATAATAAGCGAGATCCAAGCATCGATAGAGGACGCAAGCATAAAAAGCAAACTGAGAATAATTTGAACCGTCATATATATTGACGCAACAATCATTAAAGGCCAGCCATAAAAGCGGCTTTTCAATTCTTTTCCCGCATTTAGAGTTTTTTGACTTACAAGTAGGTGAAGAAGAACGGCAATAGTGCCAAAAATATATCCTATCCAAAATGTAGATGTCTTATTGAATGGAGCTGTGAACGCAATAAGATTAAACACGGCCAAGACAACGAGCGATATAGCAAACCAGTTTGACTTTTTCATAAAAACATACCTTCATTAAATTGAGTCGAGAATTTCCTGCATTTTTGCGTTATATTGCTCATCAGGGATTTTACCTTTCAATTTTTCTAGTTTGGCAAGGCGCACTTCAAATTCGGAAACCGTCTCTTGGGGGGATGTAGTGAAATTGTCTTCATCTTTAAGTTCAACCATGGGAGGCATTTCAGGTTGTCCCTGTGATGCTGCGGGCATAGTCTCTGCATTTAGAAATGCGCCAACATATTGATTTGCCACACTGGAAATAGGACCGGCAACACCAGCCATCATTCCGAGTCCGATTCCCGTATTAGAAAAGTTACCAATTCCCTCGTTTTGAGCAAGTGCCATTGCGATTCGAGCACCCTCCTCGGTTTTGAAGTCAATCCCTTGAATGTCTCGACTTGCTTTCAGTGCTTCTGCTTCTTTGATTCTAACTCCTTTATTTGTCTCGGCTCGAATCAGCTCCACATTCCCTTGAATAGAAGCTTCCCATGGTTTAGTTACCACATCACCTTTCAGCCGCTTGATTTGACAGTAAACAGGGTCTTCATCTGGCATGACCAATGTTTCAATCCAGAACTTGCTGACCTCCACACCGTAGTCGGCAAATTCATCAACAAGCCGTTTTTGCATTTCCTCAGAGAGTTTCTCATGGAATTTTTGAAGTTCATAAACGTCACATGCCTGTTCTGTAAGAACAGTTGACAAAAAGGTTTTGATTTTTGTCTGCAATGGAGCGTTCAAAAAGCCTTTTAATGTCAATTGTGACAGCGATTGATCAGTACCAACAACCTTTACTAGCAGTTTGCGAGAATCTACAATACGTAGATTCATTGAACCTGATGCTCCGATTGGGAATGGGTAATTGTTATAATGATGATCGGAATAATTAATTTTACTGTTCATTCCCCACTGAATGCCCATTTGTTCGGTTCTATTTATAAAATAGACTTCACAATGGAATGGAGATTCTCCACCAGTTGCTATATTAATTACTTTGCGAACAAGCGGAATGTTCTGTGTTTCCAGCGTGTAACGACCAGGGCCAAACAAATCTAATGCTTGGCCATTCATAAAGAAGATAGCCTCTTGAGATTCATGCACAATTAGCTGTGTACCGTAGTTGAAATCTTCTATCGGATGCTTCCAAACGAAAGTAGAATTGTCACCTTCATATTTGATAATTTGAGCTACCCCTGCCATATTAACTTCCCCCATTTTTGGTTTGCATGACTAAACTATTTGTACAACTCCGAAGTTGGAGTAAAACTTAAATTTCCACTATTATGCGATTGCATACATTAATGTAGGTTCATGCTCCATTTGTTCTGATACTTATCCAGCCTTCGAATCATTTCCGAACCATCATCATAGGACCACGTGAGTTTGTCATAAAGCTGCTGAAGATCTTCCTTTGTTCCTCTCCATGTAGAAATTAACTGCATCAAACTGTTGTATTCGGTATCCGGCATATTCATTATTAATATTCAATATTCCCCTCGTAGCTTATACGTGATTTAAAAGTAGATATTTATATTGCCGTTATTGTTGCTAACTCGAAATCCATTTGATTCGGCGCATTCTGTAATTGCCATTATATCCCTTGGCGAAGCCCCTATATTTCCAACATTTTTTAATCTGACACTCCAGCCTGATGAATCGTGCTCGAACTGTTCCAGCGAATTGTCTTCTAATGCTTCACGAAACAAAGCGTTTTTTGCAATGTACCCATTTTTGTCATGATAAAGGCCGGATATGAGCTCTTCCTGAATCTTTTCTGGATTCTTTTCTCCTGTACAATGATACCAAGCCTCAAGTTCCTTCTTTAATTTTGGAATGAAATCCGTGCGAACCTCATTCGGCATTAAGTACAGACGCAGAGAAAGGGTGTACAGTTTGGCATTGATGTTAATATTCAGGTGGCTAAACTGAATTCCCGATCCGCTGTTTAGTTTATTAATGTTAGAAACATCTTGGAGCAAAGTACTCAAATTCTGCATTGCCGGAGAGGTTTCTTTGTACTCCTCAATTTTGCTGCGTGATGGATGATTGTAGGAATACATATCTTTTGTATCACATACTCTACCTATCAAAGGCGGAATAATAGAATATCCGAGTGCCAATGCCAGCGTAATAATAGCGCCCGTAAGTGTCTGGCTTAATCCAATTCGAATTAACGCAATAACCCAAACAACGATTTTTGACCATCTGTAAAAACGAGAACAGATGAATTTCCACATATCAATCATATCCTTTCTTTATTCTAATCTGCTTTTATTATTTCTGGTTTTGTGTAAACTTCCTATTGCAGCTTATTACTTAATACAACGCCGTAGAATATGCGAATATACTACAATCTCTGCAATTTTTGAACATGTCCATGAACGCTACAAAAGTACACATTCCGCCGAAAAAGTACAAGTTTGTAACCAGCCACCAAGATTGCTTTTTCTAAATATATATTAAAAAAAGTTTACCACATGAACAGAGTAAATGCAATGTCATACGGTGCGTATAGCCGGAACATATCAAGAATTAACCATAGAGATTAATCCCTATTCTGCCCATTTTTGAAACGTCTTGTGTGTGACGCCGAGCCTTGCGGTTGCCGCTCTTGCTGACAGCTCCTTTCTGCGCCACGTTTCCAGAACCGCCGGATATTCTGGCGGCTTTTCTTTTGGCTTTCGACCGAACTGAACACCTCGTAATTTCGCAGCGGCAATGCCTTCGGCCTGCCGCTGCTCGTTCTGTTCCTTTGTTGAAACTCGTGCATAACCATAGTCCATAATCTGACCTCCAATCTATCGAATGGATAAATTGTAAGCCAGCCACCAAGAATTACGGATTAACTCATTTGGGATAATTATAACTCAAAAGAGTTAATCTTTTCAAGCGCTTTTAGATATGCTCTTTTGTAAAGGGGGCATACGCATGAACATCGGAGAAGCCGTTCGGACGCGGATTATTGAGCTATGTAGGCAGCGGGATATTTCAATCAATAAGCTGTGCAGCTTAAGCGGCGTCACACAATCGACCGTCAATAATATTGTCAGCGGGCGCAACAACAGTGCAACGATTTCAACCATCAAAAAGCTATGCGATGGCTTGGGTATCACAATTCAGGAGTTCTTTGCCTCAAATCTTTTTGCCGATCTGGAGCAGGAGATCGAATAAGACGGGCGGCGACTGCTACGACGCAGTCGCCGCCTGACGTTATCTCTCACAATACTCTTTTTTCTTGGACTGATTCTGCGGAACTGTTCTCTGTTTTTTCTGCCGCTGCATAACCATCTGCCGCGCCTGCCGATCCTCCGCATCCTCTCCGAGCAGTCTGGATGTTTCCTGCTTGGCACTGAGCAGCATAATAAGAGAAGGCTTCTCGTGCATGGCATCCTCTAACTGCTTTTCTGACGCCTTTTCCTGCGCAGGGCGAATGACCTGCCGTGCTTTGTACAGCTCTACCGGGTCAAAATCCGCAGCCTGCGCTTTCAGTTCTGTGTATTCGGTCAAAGCCTTATCCAACTCGGCAGAGTATTTTTGCTCCTGCGCCTCCAACTTTTTTAGACCGGCCTCCATGGTGGCAATATCCTTGCGGAACGTCTCTGCACCTGCATCCTCCGCATACTCAAAATTTTGCAAGAGCAGTGCCTTTTCGGAACGCAATTCCTCTAAATCTTCTGTCAGCTCTGCAATACGGACAGCCAACACCTTGTGGCGTTTCACATGATATACTGGGAATTCCTTTTTTTCAGCAACCAGTGCCTTGCGTTCCTTGCTCTTTTCCTTGATCTGCTGCACCAGACC
>ULOC01010114.1_pt1 | contig 11790 bp, 8 predicted proteins | sample 1952181 | NCBI WGS metagenome assembly ULOC01 (sample SAMEA4835592, study PRJEB28245) | human gut metagenome | biome: gut microbiome; material: fecal sample | place: Denmark | collected 2008
ATCATCTTGGTGGGAGTCTTCTGCGTACACTCCACCATGATATTATCCTCCACCTGCGTCATCCTGATGGGATAGAATCCTATCAGCTGCATGATGGCATCGGGAACACTCTGGTTTTTGATGCTCTTGGTTACCCTGAAATCCTCCAGCTCATCATACACGAAGTTGATGGTGTACTTATGCTGGCGGGCGTTCAAATCCTTCAACGCCGCCGAGAACGACACATTATTATATTGTCGGGTGATGCGCTGGGCATAAGACTGCTGAACCAAAAGCAACAGGAAGAGAAGAAGAAGCTCTCTGATAAGCTTGCCGCTAACGGGCATTGGTTTCCAAAAATCTCTCATAAACATATCCTCCTATCTTATTTCACCAACAATGTACCGTCAATATACTCTATCTGTATGCGGTCGAAAGCATTCAAAATCTCCAGGTTCTGCTCTAATGTCTTCGTCTTGTTCCAGTTGAAGAAGAGACGGATGTGCTGGGCACCAGCATCCACATACTCCACCTTGACATGATAGAAACCGGATAGCTGAGCCAGAATGATTCCCAATTCGGCATCATCAAACACCACGGGTTTCATATCAAGCGAATTCTTCTTCTCTGCTGTTGCTGCACGAAGACTGTCATTCGCAAGCGCCTGGGTTGTTGCCAGCTGTTCTGTCGCAGCCTTGTTATCCGCTGTCTGATCAGAAGCCGGGAACCCCAACCAGCCATTGTGAATCGCAGCCAAGGCTACACCCGAAAGGAAGATGATGCCAACGATGGATGCAGCAATCTTCATCCGGTTGCGATAAGCGTCCTTGGATTTGCCGGCATCCATCGCCAACTTACCCTCGTGATGTGCCTGAACAAATTCCTTCCAAGCCCCATCCACATCCACCTCCTTCGGATTGGCTTTCTTGCCAGCCATTCTCGCCATCGCCAGTTCATGGAAGAACTCCTTCACTTCCTCATCGGCAAGCAGGTGCTCCACCTGCTCGTCGGTATATTTCTCGGGATGCTCCTGCATGTCAAAGAGCATCATCCGCTTTTCTTCTTTACTCATGTTTGTCATTGTCTTGCTCATTTAAATTGTTTCTTAATCCAGTCCATCGCCTTCGAGAGATGGTTGAATACCGTCACCTTGCTCACTCCCACTTCATCAGCCACCTCCTGATAAGATTTCTCCTGAAGATAGCGCAGACGGAAAATGAGTTGCCGGATAGGCGGTTCCAGGTCTTCGATGAGAAGCATCAGCCGGTCGAGCCGTTCATCGGTCTCTTCTGAGAGAATCACATCGGCATCATCCAGCAGCAGCTTCGCCACCCTTTCCTTCACGCTCTTATGAGCTATCAGGTTGAGACAGCGGTTGCGTACGCTCCGCATCAAGTAACCGTCCTCACTCCCAGGCACCAGAACCACATCATCGGCAAGAATCTGGGCGAATACTTCGCTCACCACATCCTTGCTCTCGTCATCACCCGAAAGAATGCATCTGGCCAGATTGTACATCTTCGCATAATGCTGACGGAATAACTGTTCTATGTCCTTTTTTCTGTTCATATACTATCTATACAGTTGAGCCAAGCGAAAAACTAAGCAAAACATCAACTTTTTTGTTTTTTTCTTTAAATCCGAATCGAAATCACCAAGATTCTCCCCGGATTGGAATGCAAAAGTACACAATCTATCGGAGATAGAAGACAAATGGTAAGGATAAATCGATTTTCAGTTGATTTATTTGTTCATTCCAACATTTTTTAGTACTTTTGCCCACCAAATTACGAACAAGTAAATAAGATTGGTATAAAATAGGTATTACCAAGATAAAATAAAGAATAGATTAGATAAAGGAGAATAAGATTATGTCAACGATTATTTATCCATCACCGATATTCGGTCCGGTAAACTCCCGCCGTCTGGGAGTTTCACTGGGCATCAACCTCATGCCATCTGATGGCAAGGTCTGTTCATTCGACTGCGTTTATTGCGAATGCGGATTCAACGCTGACTTCCGTCCTAAGAGGAAGCGCCCTACCCGCGAGGAGGTAAGAGAAGGATTGGAGAAGGTTCTGAAAGAGCGCCACGACAACAACCAGCCTCTGGACGACATCACCTTCGCAGGAAACGGTGAACCTACGGGACACTCTGACTTCAAGGGCATCGTGGAAGATACGATGGAACTCTGCAAGAAATATTTCCCTGAAGCACAAGTATCCGTACTCAGCAACGCCACCTATATATATAAGGAGGAAGTGAGAGAGGCGCTGATGCTCGTGGATAACAACATCCTGAAACTGGATACTGTGGATATGGATTACATCAAGAAGCTGGACCGCCCTCAGCAGCCTAACTACAACGTGAAGGATGTGATTAAATATCTGAAGATGTTCAAGGGGCACGTCATCATCCAGACCATGTTCCTGAGAGGTGACGGTTTGGACAATACCAGCGAGCACTTCGTAGCTCCTTGGCTGAAGGCTGTAAAAGACATCCAGCCTCAGCAGGTAATGGTTTATACCATCGCCCGCGAAACACCAGACAAGTTGCTGGAAAAGGCACCAAAGGAAGTTCTCGATGCCATCAAGGAGCGTGTAGAGGCTCTGGGCATCAAGTGTACAGCCAGCTATTAAGAGATAATCAGGATAAGAAAGAAAAGCAAGTAGAAAAAAAGAAAGAATGAAAGCGAAAAGTAATATCCTTATTATCAGCGACATGTGTGGCTACGGAAAGGTATCTGCCGCAGTTCAGATGCCTATCCTCTCTTATATGGGACTCGATGTGTTCAATCTGCCCACCATGCTCATCAGTAACACCTTCCCATACGGCAAGTATGCCATTCTGGAATGCACTTCGTATATCGAGGAAGCCTTGCAGAAGTGGAACGAACTGGGCATTCATTTTGATGCCATCACCACGGGTTTCATGGCTTCGGAGCGTCAGGCTAAGCTGGTGGCACGTTATTGCAGAGAACAGGCAGCACTGGGCACCGACATCTATGTGGATCCCGTGATGGGCGATTACGGCAAGCTCTATGGTGGAGCCAGTGAGAGTACCGTGAGATGCATGAAGGAGATGCTGAGCGTATCGCATCTCTGTTTTCCCAACTATACCGAGGCTTGTCTGCTGACGGATTCGGAATACAAGGAAGAGGGAATCTCGGAGAAGGAAGTCTATGAACTGATAGATAAACTGAGAGCCATCGGTTCCCACTCCGTGCTCATCACCTCGTGCATCGTAGAGGGTCAGCATGCCGTGGTAGGTTTCAATCATCTTACAGAAGAGTATTTCCTCCTGCCCTACGAAGAAATCCCCGTTCAGTTCCCGGGCACCGGCGACATCTTCTCCAGCATCATCGTGGGCAGACTGAAGGATGGCGATCAGCTTCGCCATGCCACCCGCATCGCCATGGATACCCTGCGCAACTGGATAGACATCAACAAGGATGACAAGGACAAGAACCGAGGAATTCCGATAGAAAGACATCTGGGGGACTTGTAGATTGCCATTTAGTAAACACAGAAGCAAGGGAATACCAATTAAATTATAATGGAAAAGAAAGAAACAAATACACTCAGTATATTTCAGCGACCGGTATGGGTAAGCCTGTTCGCCCTTACGGCTGCTATCTCGTGGGGATGGGCTTACCCATTGATAAAAATGGGAATGGAGGAATATCAGATTACAGCAGACATGACCGGAAGCAAGATGCTTTTTGCCGGCATCCGCTTCTTCATCTCCGGTATCATCATCCTTGCCATCGCCAGAAGTTCACACCGTGAATTCGGATTCAAGAAGAAAGCTGTTCAAGAGAATGTCTGGTTTCTTCTCCTCTATGCACTCCTCAACACCACCCTTCATTATGCCTTCTTCTATTTCGGACTCTCGCATAATGCAGGAGCACGTTCGGCGATACTCAATTCTATGAGCGTCTTCACGGTGGTTATCCTTGCCTGTATCTTCTTCAAGAGCGACAGGATGACGTGGCAAAAGGCATTGGGCTGCATCATCGGATTCCTAGGCATCCTAGCCTTGAACCTTGGCGGAAAGGAAAGCGGTAGTTTCACTTTCCTGGGCGATGGTATGATTATCCTCAACGCCCTGTGTGGAGCCAGTGCTTCCCTGCTGACCCGAGGATTGAGCAAGAGAGTGGATGTTTTCGTAGGAACCGGTTATTCGCTGAGTATCGGTGGAGCCTTGCTGGTGATTCCTGCATTGTTAATGGGTGGCTATCTGCCAGTCATCAGCCTCTGGGGCATCACCATCCTTCTGCTGCTCATTGCCATCTCAACCATCAGTTTCGCTCTCTACAATAAACTATTGAGCTGCAATCCCGTAGGAAAGGTAGCAATATACAATTCGCTCATCCCCGTAGTAGGAGCCATCACCTCCTGCCTCTGTCTTGGTGAAACCTTCTACTGGAAGTATCTGATAGCAGGCGCATTGGCTACTGCCGGAATTTATATCATCAATAAAGGGAAGAAATAAATCCGGCTGTTGCCAATGCAACCCATATAGAAAGCAAAGCCAACTATTTCAAGATACCCGTTTCTCGCTCCTCATTGTTGATATTTCGCTGTATCTTACGGTATTCCTTTCCCCGATTGATATTCCAGGCAACACCGATACGGAGCAAATTACCTCCCGAATTGTCATAACCACGAACCTGCTTACGGAGTAATGCGTTGACGATTTCTGCAGAATAGGATTTCGGATGAGCCATAAACGGATTATGCATATAGAGCGTAAAATCGAAATCACCTATATGATAACTGGCTGAGGTTGCCAATGAAGGTGGATTATGCCCGATGTTCTCTCCCTCCATAAAGTTCCAACCGTTATCAGCATACAGCATCACTGTCCATTTTCCCCAATATCCCTGTAATGTTCCACCATAATTATAAGCAGTATAACAATGACTGTACTCATCGCCCTTATTGAAAAAACGGTAAATACCTGCATTCACAGAGAATATAAGGTGGTCGGGGATAATGTCAAACCGGGTATCATTCGTAAGATACAACATATTACAATGGGGCTGATTCGTCTGGGAATAAAGAAACTGATCATTTTCCGTGCGGGTGTATTTCGCCAAATCACAATGACGATTGATGCGATAATTCAAGGTAAAATCAGTATTTATCCTTGGTTTACTGAAAGAGAATACCACCCAGTTCTCATATCTACTGCTAGGCTTAAGCGAAGGATTACCCACAGTCCATTCCATACTGTTCTTTCGAATACGGGTATCCGAAATCATAGCTATCTGCGAAATATGCTGTGATAATTCACTTCCCAAGCGGATCTGAAACGAAGATGTCAAGGAATAAGCCAATGTGAGTTTCGGACGACAAAGCCAAAAACTAAATTCCTCATCTCCCTGTCGATAAGACTGATTACTCAACCCGAAGCCAGCCACATAAGTTAAACGGGATGTTCCTTCCTTGAATTGTCCCAAACTTCCCTTGATTTGTGCAAAACCATAAATACCCAATGAACGGATACCATTCTCGCTAACCACATCACCCAAATACTGATTATCCATATATTTCCAGTTCAAGTTGGTTCCTGCAGAAAAAGTAAAGGGTTTCAACCGGTTTTCATAGATAGCCTCGGCTATGAGCGAATAGGTCTTTCCATCTACCTGATATTGATAGGGTTCGCCCTCACCTTCATAATAGGCTCCTTTGGTGTGGATATAAGTACCCAAAACATCTGCCGACAAAGACTGATGCTTGCCCAACTGATGATAGAAATACAAATCGAGAGCAGGAGTAAAATCCCTACCCTTGCTGGTTCTGTAAACAGGATACGCAGGCTTTCCAGATTCAGAAAACCACATCTCATTCGATGTATAAGGCTGATTGCTGAAATCCGTGGTAAGCGTTGTCTGGAATACATATAAAGCAGAATCAGCCAGATTATACTTCAACTGCAATGTATTACCATAATTTTGAGTTGCCCCATTCATGATTTTTCGAGATATCTGATACTCAGAACCATCATGTAGAAGATATTGAGCATCCTCATTATATTCGGATGCCTTATTATCCACATAAGTCTGCTCATATAAAATATTCAATTGGCTCTTGCCCCTATTGACAGATGCATAGACATCGTTCGAACCGAGCTTGGTAGTTAGCGCATTGGTCAAGTTGAAGCCCAAACTGCCACCCGATGAAGCCCTGCGGGTATGAATATCTATCACGTATGCAATATTCTTTCCATATCTTACGCCAGGACTGTCGATATAATCTACACTCATAATAGAAGCTACATCCAGCATCTGCACGTCATGTATATTGGCGAGAATGCCATTGATACGAATCTGCACTTCTCCCTTATGATCGGTAGCAGAAATAGAACGGCCTGCCTCATCAACCCTAATATGAGGCAAAGCCAACTTTCCTAAAAGCGAAAAACCAGAAAAAGAACGCTGCTTCTGAATATCGCTTGGGAATATCAACTTGCCATCTTCCTTGTTGACTACTCGTGCCGCCTTCACAACAACCTCTTGCAAGGCTATAGAATCATTCGATACCTTCTGGATCTCCTGGGCACTTATTTCTGCACAAGAGATCAATGCCCACAACATCAGCATAGCTGTTAACAATTTACTTTTCTTCATTGTCATCATATACTTTCCTAAAACTTGTTTTCTGTTGCAAAGGTATCAAAAAGAGAAGACCGAAGCGAAAAATATGGCTGACATGAGTCTGACATTTATCAATTAACGAATATTATATCTAGTTTTATACCATCTTTCATAGAATTTCTGTACTTTTGCATTTGATTCTTTAAACAGTATATCATTTAAACAGAATAGATAATATGAAACTGAAAGCATATCATTCCATCCTCATCTTCGCCATCCTTGTGATGTCTGCGGCATTCTCCAGCGTAAGCAACTACCGCAAGGCACAGTATGCCATTGTACAAGATATGAACAAAGCTTTGGCTCTGACTCTTCAGGAAAATAAATATCAATGGATTACGCCTGATACCATCCAGAGCTACCGCTCACATCTCAGCATCGACCTGCTGAAGTCGACCAGTAATCTCTGCTATGTGATGGAAGACAGAAGAAGAGGCAAGAACAATTTCCAGCTGGTAAATAGCGCCAACCTGCTCAGCAGCAAAGAGATGCTCCTCAACGAGCATTCTATCCAAAGTTATGCCAACTGTTCGATGGCAGATGTTTTGAGTATGAGCAACCAGCGGACATCTTTGACGCTTACCCTCATGGCTATGATTTGGGCAATTGCATCGCTATACTATCATCGCAGAAAACAACCCTGGAATCATGAGGCCGATATGTTCGGCACCATGTGCTATTCTCAAGACGAGGATTCCTTCTACAATCAGGAAAGCGGACAAGCCATCAAGTTTACTCCGATGCAGCACCAACTGATGCAACTCTTCTTCAACAATACGCATCATCAACTCTCCAAACAGGAGATTTGTGATGCTCTTTGGCCCAAGAAACCGGATGCCAGCGAAACGCTCTATACCTTGATTCGCCGTATCAAACCGGTGATTGAGCAGAATAGCAACCTCATGATTGAGTCGGAAAGAGGCAAGTCTTATCGACTGATTATCAGATAAGTTCAGAAATGTCAGTCAAATGTCATACTTATTATTTGGCAGTTTCCCATCTTCTTCATACCTTTGCAGCTAAAATATAAAAGTGGCAAAGATATGAAGAAGATTTTTTTGATAGCAGTTGTCTTGCTGATGATGATAAACTTCATCATCAACTATCAACATGAGGTTACAAAAGAGAAGCATACACCGATGGCGGATTTCAAGACCAAAGTAGAGATGGCGCCCATGAAGGAATACAATGATCCTGACTTCGGCTACGTTATCAAATATCCTTGCTTCTTCCAACAGGAGGATACTTCGGTATCGGGATACCAGGGCTATGCCCGCTTCTCATTCACCAATCATGCCAACATCATCCTGGAGAGTTACGTTACCCCCAACTATAGCAACACCCTTCAGGCTTGTGCCGATTCTCTAGCCCAGAAGCTTCATTCGGAAAGGACGATGCAGGCATCGAATAAGGCATTCATCCTCTCCGGTCCTGTTTATGAAAACGGAGTAAGAGTAGATGGCTACAGTCATTACGATAAATTCATCAAGAGTGGCAGAATACTCTTCGTTTATTCCCTCACCTATCCCGACAGTTACAAGCCAGCCATGCCCCGACTGTTCAAACTCATAGACGACTGGAAGGTTTTAGGTGCATATTAATCTGCCTTGAAGATATCCTCGTAAGCCTCTTGGAATTGTATAAAAACAGCTTTCAAAGAAGATAAAAGCACTTGATTATTTGCATATATCAAATAATAATTGTACATTTGCGGTGTAAATATAAACATCGAAGATTATGTCAATATTCAGTCGCCTCTTTGGAAGGAAAAACAATCTCACCGTAAGCTCTGGCATCAAGAAGGAAGATGCCAGAAGCAGGAACATTGCCTTCGTGGATACCGAAGTGGGACTGAAAGACCATAAAATACATGACATCGGAGCATTGCGTTATGACGGAGCCAACTTTCACCAAGCATCACAGACGGCACTGAACAAGTTCCTGCAAGAAGGAAAGGTTGACTATATCTGCGGTCATAACCTCATTCATCACGATGCCCGCTATCTCCAACTCAACGGCATACTGATAGATACCCTCTATCTCTCCCCGCTCCTCTTCCCCAAGCGCCCTTACCATCATTTGGTAAAGGACGACAAACTAATGAGCGAGCAGATGAATAATCCTGTCAACGACTGCGAGAAAGCCAAGGAGCTTTTGATGGACGAAATCGCTGCATGGAATCAATTATCAGAAAGGAGGAGGAAAATCTTCACCTTGCTGCTCCAGAATGAAGAGGAATTCAGAGGATTTCTGATGTATGTGGGAGGCATCGAAAAGGATGATGCAATGATAGGTGTTTCAGAATTCATTCTTTCTGAATACAAGAATCATATTTGCGCCCATGCCGACATTCCGGCTCTTGCAGCCCAGTCGCCTTGCGGCTTGGCATACGCCTTGGCCCTCATAGGCACAGACGATTACCAATCTGTTACACCAGGTTGGGTACTCTGCCATTATCCCGAAGTAGAACATATCATCTATATGCTCTGCCATACCCAATGCACCGATGGCTGCGAGTATTGCAACCGCATGCTCGACATTCATCACAACCTGAAACAACTCTTCGGCTATGATGCCTTCCGTACCTATGACGGCGAACCGCTGCAGGAACAGGCATCGCAGGCAGCAGTGGATGGTAAGTCATTATTGGCGATATTTCCTACGGGTGGCGGCAAGTCGCTCACCTTCCAGTTGCCAGCCCTGATGGATGGCAGAACCATACATGGACTCACTGTGGTTATCTCGCCTCTGCAATCATTGATGAAAGACCAGGTAGATAATCTCGCAGACCGCGGCTTCACCGATGCCGTAACCATCAACGGTCTCCTCGACCCTATCTCCCGCTCCCTAGCCATCGAACGAGTGCAGAGCGGAGATGCCACCTTATTATATATAGCACCAGAGATGTTGCGCTCCAAAACCATCGAGCGCATTCTGATGGCACGGCATGTGGTGAGATTCGTCATTGATGAAGCTCACTGCTTCTCTGCATGGGGACAAGACTTCCGGGTGGATTACCTATACATCGGCAAGTTTATCAAGGAATACCAGGAACGTAAGTTTGGCAAAGATGCAATGGCCCGCAATCATGGTCAAACCCTGATACCCGTATCTTGCTTCACCGCCACTGCAAAACAGAAGGTGGTGCAAGACATCTGCGACTATTTCAAGCATTGGCTGGGTACCGATCTCCAGCTCTTCGCCTCATCAGCCTCACGCACCAACCTGCACTATTCCGTTATCCACGTAGATAGTGACGGCAACAAATACAATCTCCTGCGTTCACTGGTAGAGCAGGCTGATTGCCCTACCATCATCTACGTATCCCGCACCAAGCGCACCCGTGAACTCGCCCAAAAGCTGACACGTGACGGCATATCCGCCCTGCCCTATAATGGCAAGATGGATGCTGATGAGAAGATACACAATCAGGATGCCTTCATGAGCGATAAGGTAAGAATCATTGTTGCCACCTCCGCCTTCGGCATGGGAGTAGATAAGAGCGATGTGGGGCTGGTTATCCACTACGACATCTCTGACTCTCTGGAGAACTATGTACAGGAGGCTGGACGTGCAGGAAGAGACCCACACCTCAATGCCAAATGCTATGTACTCTATAGCGATGAGGACTTGGACAAGCACTTCATCCTGCTCAACCAAACCAAACTGAGCATCAGCGAGATACAACAGGTATGGAAAGCCGTTAAGGATTTTACCAAGCAGCGTCCACATGTAAGTTGTTCAGCACTGGAGATAGCCCGTCAAGCCGGTTGGGATGACTCGGTATCCGACATAGAAACCCGTGTCCGCACCGCCCTATCTGCTCTAGAACAGAGCGGATACATAGAGCGTGGCAACAACATTCCGCACGTCTATGCCACAGGTATCACTGTCAAGAACATGGACGAGGCAAGACTGCGCCTCACCGAATCACCCCTGTTCTCGGAAGATGAGATGCAGAATGCCATCCGCATCATCAAGTCGCTCATCACCCAGAAGCATATAGCCAAGGCACAGGATAGCGAGGCTGAATCCCGCATCGATTACCTCGCCGACATCCTAGGACTCAGCAAGCGAGACGTCATCTCCTCCGTTGACCGAATGCGACAGGAAGGCATCCTTGCCGATACCCGTGACATCTCAGCCTATCTGCAAGACATCAGCGACAAGCAACGCAAGCCTCAGCAGATGCTGGAGAACTTCGCCAAACTGGAAAGATACATTCTGGAACATATCCCGGATGAATCGCTGCATATCACATACAAACAACTCAATGACAATGCCGTACACGACGGCATCAACACTTCAACCGAAAAGAAAATCCGCACACTGCTATACTTCCTGGCAGTGAAGGGATATGCGCACAAGAAGGAAGACGGCGTCCGCAATCTTATCGTGACAAGAGACAAGGATATAGAGACCATCATCAAGCGATTCGAAAGACGAATTGAGGTTTGCCGATTCATCATCGAAAGACTATACAGCCTGGCTGAGGAAATAAGTAAAACTATAACAGAAGAGAGCAACAATAGCTCTTCTGAAGAAAAGAATCCTTCAGAAGAAAAAGGTTTAGGAAAAGCCTCTGTCTCAACAGATAATTCAAAAGAGAAGCCTCTCCAATTCTCGGTAGTTGAACTTCTGAACGATCTGAAATCCAGCAACCAGTCACTCTTCTCCGACTTCTCTTCCCTGCAGTTGGAAGACGTGGAGGAAGCCTTGCTCTATCTCTCCAAGATAGGAGCCATGAAGCTGGAAGGAGGATTCCTGGTACTCTACAATGCAATGGCAATTAAACGCATCAAGGAACCTCGCCTCCACTATAAGCAGGAGGATTATCGCATGCTCAATGAATTCTACAAGCAGAAGATTCAACAGATTCACATCGTGGGCGAATATGCCAACCTGATGGTAAGGGATTATGACGCCGCCCTGCAATATGTGCAGGATTATTTCCAGATGGACTACCATCACTTCATCTCAAAGTACTTCAAGGGCAACCGGGAGACTGAGATAGAGCGCAACGTAACACCTTCGAAGTATAAGCAACTCTTCGGAATGCTCTCCAAGCGACAGAAGGAAATCATCGACGACCACGAGTCTCGCTGCATCGTAGTCGCTGCCGGTCCTGGCAGCGGCAAGACACGTGTGCT
>ULOC01026708.1_pt1 | contig 11724 bp, 8 predicted proteins | sample 1952181 | NCBI WGS metagenome assembly ULOC01 (sample SAMEA4835592, study PRJEB28245) | human gut metagenome | biome: gut microbiome; material: fecal sample | place: Denmark | collected 2008
CGTATCCCAGATACGGTCAGCGATGAGCAGGCTTTGCTGGTTGGTGATGTGTTAGCGACAGGTTTTTGGGCTGCTCGCATCTCGGAGGTCTCAGAGGAGGATACGGTTCTCATTATTGGCGCTGGTCCTACGGGGACCTGTACTTTGTTGTGCGTGTTGTTGAAGAAGCCACGACGTATTATTGTTTGCGAGAAGTCTCCGGAAAGGGCCCGGTTCGTTCGCCAGCGTTATCCGGAAGTCTTGGTGACAGATCCCGAAAACTGTAAGGAATTTGTTCTTCGTAACAGCGATCATGGCGGTGCGGATGTCGTATTGGAGGTCGCGGGGAGTGAGGATACCTTCCGCTTGGCATGGGATTGTGCCCGTCCGAACGCCATTGTCACCATCGTAGCCCTCTATGATAAACCTCAGCTTCTTCCTTTGCCAGACATGTATGGCAAGAACTTGACTTTCAAGACTGGTGGGGTGGATGGCTGCGATTGCGCCGAGATTCTTAACCTAATAGAAGAAGGTAAGATAGACACGACGCCTCTTATTACCCATAAGTTTCCATTGAACGAGATTGAGGAGGCTTACCGTATCTTCGAAAACAGGTTGGATGGGGTTATAAAGGTGGCGATTGAGGGGAATCTCATCAAACCTGTCTTTGTTTTGCCGCATACACCTTGATTCTCTCCTCGCAACATTGTCGCGTGATATCCCGGAGCCGTTCTACTTTGGGTATAAGCGCCTCGATATCTTCTTTAGTGACGCGGAAGTGTAAATTATAACGAGCTTGAACGTATGCGTCCTGCAGCAAGTCGAAAAGTCGTTTCTCCTCTTCCGTATCCCGGGGAAAGGCTTCGGATGACTCTAGGGAATGCGTTTTGGCTCTGCCGGATAACGTTATTAGGCTATGCTCTTTGGGGCTATACAATGTAAAAGTCAAGATTATGCTGTTGTAATAATTCTCACAAGCTTGATGCAAATGAAAAGAACATATTTTATATCTCTCGTCGTTTTTGTCATACATTGCATTTCGTAAAAAATCATTCGCACGTTCAAACCTGTCGTTGTAATACTCCTCCGCCAACTCTTTTATCTCCCGATAGTTCAGTTTACGACGGCGGGCCAACTTATAACGGCCGCTGTTGTAAAGCATGATACCTTCTCGCTTGATATCGGTATAGAAATATCGGTTTTTATCGATGGCTTTATTCAAGTCGTCGATGCTTTCGTCTATAAATTGTACGGTGGTGGATGCGTATCTGTTCTTCCCTTTGTAGTAATTATCGGTGGCCTTACTCAAGATGTGATTGATAATATATCTTTGGAAACGGGTACTGGTAACTACCAAAATATCATAATCGCTCATAAAACAGGTGCGGATACCGTATTCGATGCGTTGGTCGTAGTCAACGTATGTATTCCGGGCATAACTTCCGTAGAGAATGATCATCTCACAATCGGGAAGTACTTCCAGTACGCACTCTACAATTCTTCTGAGGTCATCCCGTTTCTGTTCGGGAAGGTAATTGATGGATGTTTTCATTCTTCGTTTATCTATGCAAATTGTTTGTAATCACTTTTTACTTTCAATGAACATTGTTCTGTCCCGATAGCCTTTACGATAGCTAAAAGCGGTGCGCTGAACTGTTCGGTACTTGTTCGGTCGACTTGTTCGGTTGGCTGTTGTGGGGTCATGATTTTCTCCCATCATTAAGTTTCTGAAAAATGCGATCAAGAAACTCATATCAGGTTCAACGTCTTTTCGCACATTTCTATAATTCGCACGAACCAGCGCATTGCGAAAGTACCAAGAGTTGTCGGCAAACAGATCATTGTTCACGTCAAAACCGATGCTACGCAAATGCTTTATAGCTGTATCTTTTAAATAATCGGATGTTCGCAAGCCATCCACAGCTTGTAAGCCAATGGCTGTTTTCCAAGCTGAAGCCTTTTCTCTTTTGTTAGGCTCACTACCACGGATGTATGATTCGAAATCTATGTCCATATTATTTGTTTAAATCCATGTAATAATTTGAGGCAACTATGCAGAATTCTATAATATAGCTATATCGTTTATTTTTATATACTTATATTTTAAGATTTATTCTAGTTGTTTCCTGTAAACAGAATCTAAAGTTTGGCCATTTTTATCTTTCCATACTAACCAGCCGTTATTGCTACTGCCTATACAGAAATCAGCAGCCGTACTTGGACTAGAAAAAGTCTTGTCAGACTCCATAACTAATAAGCCATTTTTTGTAACCGTATATTCGTTAATCAGTTTTTCTCTTTTTTCTTTCCAATTGAACGAAGGAACAGAACTATTAACAATAATGCTCCCTTTTAGTACTGTAAATCCAGATGAATTGTAAAAGCCTTTTGCATTACAACCTCTTCCTTTGGTATAAAATAAGTGTTCCTCTTTTAGTTTCACAAATTCAAAAATATTGCAACCTATAAATGAAGTGAGAAATTTGATATCCTCAAAGAACTCATTCATATTATCTTTTTGATATTCGGGTAAATTAGGCTCATTGGGAGTTTGTTTGTTTTCATTCAGAACAAAATTCTTAGCTTTTTTAGCATCAGCAATCGCCCGATATTCCAGATATTGCACATCTGCTTTTGTCATTGCTGCGTCTTTAGATATAAATATCAGAGCTTTTTGCCAGAATGCTTTCTTACTATCGTGGTCTTTCACCCGTTCTTTGAAATTTTCTGTTTCTCCAATATATGCTTTAGGCTTGGTCATATCATCCTCACCCAAAAGAATATAAAATGCCGGTGTTTGTAAATCTGTCCGTTCATTAAGAATAGACAGATTGGAACGAGGAATAATAAACATCTGACAGATTTTGTTGCTGATGAACACATATTGAGACCCTTGTGGATCTCCGTCAATTAGGTATGTCGTTACTGTTTTTCCCATATTATTTAGTTACTCGGTGCTATAACTTTGTCAATCTCTCTTTGCTTTTGTAATTAATGGCAAGCCAAGCTCAGCGAGAAATTTATTATGTCTCTCGGATGCATCAGCTATTTTACTCTCCAGCTCGATCAACTTTTTATTTACTTGCAACAAATCAATTTTCACATCCTCTTTAGCAATGCTGACATAGCGTGAAATATTCAGATTATAACCGTTTCTTTCGATTTCGTCCATCGAGACGGGACGTGAGTAACGCTCTTCTTCTTTTCGTTGCTTATATGTGTCTATAATTTTGTCGATGTCTTTAGTCCGTAGTTTGTTTTGCCTTTTGCCTTTCTCGAAATTTTCCTTGTCGCTAGCGTTGATAAAGAGTACATCATCGGACTTTTTACATTTCTTGAGTACCAAGATACACACAGGAATACCTGTTGAAAAGAAAAGGTTTGCAGGCAACCCGATTACTGCGTCTATATTGCCATCTTTGAGCAATTTTGTACGAATGCGTTCTTCTGCTCCCCCCCTGAAAAGTACGCCATGAGGTAAAATAATCACCATCGTGCCATCTTGTTTCAAAAAATGGAAGCCGTGAAGTAAGAATGCAAAATCTGCGGCTGATTTGGGAGCAAGGCCATAGTTGTTAAAGCGGAAATCTTTGCCCATTTCTTCCGTAGGCTCCCATCGGTAGCTGAATGGAGGATTTGCGACAATGGCATCGAACTCCACTTTTTTGGCTGGGTTCATTTCATTCAGCATATCCCAATCATTCAAGAGTGAGTCACCGTGATGGATTTCGAACTCCGAGTCTTTAACTCCATGCAGGAGCATATTCATACGAGCTAAGTTGTAGGTGGTGATATTCTTCTCTTGCCCGTATATCTTACCAATATTTCCTCCATTAGCTTTCATCCTGTGGCGCACATTGAGTAACAAAGAACCTGAACCACAAGCAAAGTCCAATACTCTTTCGAGTTTTTTCTTCATCCCGGACTTTGGGTCTTGGGTATCTAATGTAACGATACCCGATAGAATGCTCGACAATTGTTGTGGTGTATAGAACTCGCCAGCCTTTTGTCCCGAACCTGCGGCAAACTCACCGATCAGATATTCATAAGCATCCCCTAATATATCCGTATCGGTTGAAAATTGAGCGATTCCTTCGGCAATCTTTGTTATCACTTTACAAAGTAGCGCGTTACGTTCTTCATAATTTTTACCCAGCTTATCCGAGTTCAGGTTTATTTCGGAAAAAAGTCCTTGGAATGCCCTGTCGAAAGATTCGTTCTCGATGTATTTAAATCCTTTCTCAAGTGTTTTCAGAAGATCATCATTTTGTGTCCGTGCAAGTTCGTAAATATTAGTCCAGAGATAGTCCGGTTCAATCACATAATGCACTTTACGGCGCATTTGTTTTTCAAAATCCAAAACATCTTCTGGATTCTCTCTATACCATAATTGCAACGGCGTCGAAACACCACGCTCCTTCAATTCCTCCGGAGCTTTATCCGGATAATCTCCTCCGAGTTCCTTTTTTGTGGCCTCTATATAGTTGTCTGAAAGATAGCGCAGGAATAGAAAAGACAGCATATAATCGCGAAAATCATCTGCCATCATTGAACCACGAAGATCATCTGCTATTCTCCACAGGGTTTTACCTAATTCATGCTGTTCTTTTATTGTCATATCTTTATCTGTTTTCTTGTTCTGTTTCTATTAATATCTCAGGTAGGTAAAACTCATATTTTCTCAAAAAAGCATCAAGGATTCGGACAAACAGTTGTTTTGTGTCTTTTCCCATGAATACAGGTTCATATATCGAGTATTTACCATGACTAAGTAAATCTAAAGCTCGTGCAAATAACACCTCATCATCTATACCATGAATACATTTCGAAAAATGGCTATAGCCGAAAAACACCGCAGTTTTTTCAATAACACTGCGCAACATATTAAAATGATAAGTGTTTATCTGCACATCGTCTATCGTCTGTCCTTCTTTAGGCAAGAGCCGTTTTAATTCGCATAAAGTTGCGACATGATGAAAGAACGGTGTCTCGTCGGTTGCCCTCAACGTATAGCCGTTTGTCCCATTTTTATGAAAGAAATAACTTTTACGTCTATTTCTTTTTAAGTCGTTATACATCACATTAAAGAATAAATGGTGATGAGAAGAAATAACGATTTTTCTTTTTCCGGAATCCTTTTTCAGCAGATTGCCCAAATCATTGGCGATCGCAATAATGTTATTGTCATCAAGCGAAGACACAGGATCATCTATATAAATATATTTAACCCATGAATATGCCTCGGCTCCATCAATGACCAATTCGCAAATGGCAAGGAACACACACCATATAAATATGTTTTCTTCACCACGAGAAATCTTTATCTTATCTTCTTCTCCCTTTGAAAAAGAGATATGCCACTCTTCATAATCAATCTTGAAATCGAACTCTGCATATCGTTGTAAATAACCGAATATCTTCTCTTCCAATGCTAACTCTTTAAACCCGTTAAAGAAGTTCGAGTCTGCATTGATCTTGAGAACCCTTTCCGTATCATTTTCAAGGTCGTTATCCCAATAGAAAAGATCTTCAGTAAAAGCATTGAAGTATAGTGTATCTCTGGTATTAGCTTCCGTATCTCTACCTCTGTTTTTAAATTCCATGGAAAGACGAGTTTTCCCCGTTCCATTATAGGCATATAATAAAACATAGTCGAAATCGTTTAAATCAGAACGAAATCTGACGGCAACATCCGACAATGTGTTGTATTTGAATATTTTTGCTTCGTTACTCATTGTAATTTAGGAAATAGTTGTTGCATTAATCCTTTTTTGTGGGCTTTTAGTTGGTCGAGTTTGGCGGTCTCGGTGGATATGAGTTCATCTACTGATGATAGGCAGTCGGCGATTTTTTGTTGTTCGTTTTCTTTTGGCATCAATAGAGAGACAGAAGAAAAAAGAGTCTTATTTATAATAGGGACTGCTTGATTTCCTGCAATAGATGCAATTTGAGGTGCATAATGCTCTAAAATAGAATAAACAAAATCCGCGACATGACCTTTATATGGCATTATTGAATTTATCTGTTGATTTGTTGCACATTCTCTTGTGTTTTGAGCTACTTTTCCTATTGTAGAACCAATACAAACAAATAATATACTATTTTCTTTAATATGTCTTGATAAACGGAAACCCTTCTCACTAAGTGTTGTCTTAGTTTGTGAAACATAACGTTTATCTGAAATATCGGCTGGCGAAACAAATAATCTATCACCACCATAGTTGTTTGGTTCTTTTGTACTGGGTGTATTTCCTGTAACAATTTCACCAATATTTTCCAAGGCCGTTTCTTGCCAATCAGGAGCATTCTGAAATTCGGGGAAACGAATAGCCGGAATTGTTTTGCCTTTGGCAGGAAATAGTTGCTGCATCAATCCTTTTTTATATTCCTTCAAAGTTTCTATTTTATCTGTTACTGCGCTTATCAAATCATCCAAATTACCTAAAAAATCTGCAATTTTTGCTTGTTCCTTTTTTTCTTTATCAGGGGGCAAAAAAATACGTGTATTACGTAATTCATCCATATTTATTTTACAAGGGACAGCATCCAATAATGATTTACTGAGTATTTCCGACTGATATATACTAGATTGAAAATACTGATGTAAAAAATTAGAAATAAAATGATCAGACTTTTTAACCACCGCCAACGTGACATATATACTAAAATCAAAATTCCAATCAACGACTTTAGAAAAGCCTATTGTACCTATTCGAGTTATAAGAATATCCCCTTTTGCTGGACAATTTTTTAAAGTTGCTATTTTATGATCATCTTCTGATATGAATTTATTTTTGTTTCCACTTACAATATTTTCTACACTGTAAAAAGGAACCCCTACTTCTGTATATTTAGGGGTTTGATGGGTTCCATCAAATATTGAAGGTGATATTGATTTCAATGTTGTTTCTACCCACCCTTCACCATCCCGAAACTCAGGAAACCGCAAAGCAGGAACAACTGTCTTTATATCTTTATCTTTTGTCATAACATCAATCTTCATAAGCCGACAATCCTGAAATTTCACGGCCAGCGGCCAAACGTTTCAATAATGGAACGAGATCATCCATCAGGGCCAATTCTGCCTTGGTACGCGCTTTCCATCCTAATTCCAACGGAGCTAACAAATCACTCAGTTTTTCGCCATCGAATATCATTCGATCCATTATCTGTTCTACAAATTCGCGTAACGAATCTGCTGTGATACCGTGTTTGTCGGCAATGGATGCCAATTGTCTAGCATATTTCTCTGCCTTAAATGCTTCGTAACCCTCTTTTATCTCCTGTTCTGTCTTACCGTTCACTTCGTCGAGACTATCGATGTATTCTCGAATATCGTCCCGTTCATCAATCAGGTTGGCGCTCGATGCCACAAGGCTGATCAACTGCTCTTTGGTTACTCGTTGCTTGCTGTTTTTGCTATTCGTATAGCGGGCGATTAATCCCATTATATAATCGTAGTCAATGACTGCCGAAGCAAAAAGAACAAATTCAAAATCAAGGTCTTCAACCTGTGGACTAACCTCATAGTCTTTGCCTGTCTCCCGCTGTTTGCGTAATTGTTGTGCCGTTTCAATATAGGCTCCACGGAACGAACGCAAAGTCTCTTCTGGCAACAGTTCTTCGATTTTTGCTTTCTCCTGCTCGTTAATATCGGTATATTGCTCCAACTGGGTTCTGTATCGTTGTACTTCTTTGAAACAGTTGATAAAACCGGCACGAGCCTCATCTCCCTGCAAACTATAAACATTTTCAGCTTGGCACTCCAATCCTTGCGATTGCATATATTCACTCAACTTCTGAACGGCATCTTGGAACTTCTCTATCACTTTCGGGGCAGAATCTACAAGCCATATCTCTTTAGGATTATCGGTCTTCTCTCCAGAGAATAACGCTATCGCTTCATCGACAGCATCTTGCTGACCTCTAAAATCAAGGATGTTACCATATGGCTTAGTGTCGTTCAAAATGCGATTGGTACGTGAGAACGCCTGTATCAGACCGTGATATTTCAAATTTTTATCAACATATAATGTATTGAGATATTTAGAGTCAAAGCCTGTCAGCAACATATCCACGACAATCGTTATATCGATCTTATTTTTGTGTGGATAGTCTTTATTGCTATATTGTTGATCTTTGATGCGTTTTTGCACATCTTGGTAGTAGGCATCAAACTCAGCGATTGTATGGTTGGTTTTATATTGCCGGTTATAGTCGTCAATAATAGTTTTCAGCGCCTTTTTCTTTTCTTCAGGCTCTTTACAGTTGTCATTCTGCTCTTGTGGCAGGTCTTCCTGTATTTGCTGAATATCTTTATTCCCTTCGGCAGGAGGCGAGAATACGCAAGCGATGTTAAGCGGTTCGTAATTCTCATTTTGCTGCATTAAACTTTCTTGCGCTCTGCGGAACAGTCCGTAATATTCGATAGCTTCATTGATAGAGGCTGTGGCAAGTATGGCATTAAACCTACGGGAGTGGGTTGCTGCGTCATGTTTCGATAATATCGCATCTACTACCGCCTGTTTCTTTAGTGTGCCATCTGCCCTACGATCGCCTGTCTCTTTGGGTTTAAAATAATCGACATGGAAACGTAAGACGTTTTTGTCCTCGATCGCATGTGTTATGGTATAAGCGTGTAGTCTGCTTGGGAAGATATCTTCCGTAATCTTATATGAGGCTTCTTCTCCGCTTATTTGTGTATAAGTTGCATTTTGTTCAAATATGGGTGTTCCCGTGAAACCGAAGAGTTGAGAGTTCGGGAAAAATTCTTTGATTGCCTTGTGATTGTCTCCGAACTGAGAGCGGTGGCACTCATCGAAAATGAATACAATTCGTTTATCCTTTAGATGGATTAAACGGTCTTTATAGTTATTTTTATTGGACGAATCGAGTGCGATACCCAATTTTTGAATGGTAGTTACAATTACTTTGTCGGCATAGTCGTCCGACAACATGCGTTTAACAAGAGTCCCCGTATTGGTATTCTCTTCTACGCAATTTTCTTGAAACTTATTAAACTCCTCGCGTGTTTGTCTATCCAAATCTTTACGGTCTACCACAAACAAGCATTTATCAATGTCGGGATTATCTTTTAACAGAGTAGATGCTTTGAATGATGTTAGCGTCTTGCCACTTCCTGTCGTGTGCCAAATATAACCGTTACCTCTGTTTTGATGAATACAATCTATTATTGCTTTTACCGCATATATCTGATAGGGGCGCATTATGAGCAACTTTTGTTCACTGACAACCAAAACCATATAGCGGTTAATCATCTCTCCCAATGTACATTTCGACAAAAATGCCGTAGAAAACGCATCAAGGTGGGTTATTTTTCTGTTTGACTCTGTCGCATATTGATAGACTGGCAAAAACTGCTCATCTGTATTGAAACTGAAATGTTGATCGTTATTATTGGTGAAATAGTAAGTATTTGCCTGATTGCTTACGATAAAAAGTTGCATAAAACAAAGTAATGTATTCGTATATCCATTACCCGTATCATTTTTATAATCAACAATTTGTTGCATCGCCCGGCGAGGACTAACATCCGAAGCCTTCAACTCGACCTGGATTACAGGAATGCCATTGATCAATAAAATCACGTCATACCGATGATAGCTGTTATTGGTATTTATACGCAACTGATTAATCACCTCATAATCATTCTTACACCAATCTTTGATATTGACCAGCATGTATTGTAATGGTGTCCCGTCTTCACGCATAAACGTATTGATTCCTCGTAGCCTTTTAGAAGAAGCAAAAACATCAGCATCAATGATCTCCTCGAGCAAACGATCAAATTCAGAGTCCGTTAAATGTACCCTGTTCAATGCTTCGAACTTTGTTCTGAAGTTCCGCTCTAAAGCATTCCTATCACGAATATCGTCACGATAGGTGTACTTGAGATCTATTAATTTATTAATAAAGTGATCTTCTATTTGTTTTTCCTTAGATATCATATTTTTTCAAGAACTTTTTTATCCGGTTCATATCAATTGGATATTGATGTTTTTCTCTGTATTTGGCAATAAAGATATAAAATATCTTGCTATGTGATAGCGAAAAGATGAAGAAGTTGTATTGACTTGATCTTTTCAATATCCTAGATTTTCTAGAACATTGAATTTATAAAAACATCTACAATATCTACCACTCTATTGTGTACTCTCTGTAAATAAGAATATTACCTATAGGTTGTAGATCTCCAAACATCTACAATTATTATTCAATATCTACCATTTATTATTGATTTTCATACAATTTTCTTTTCGTGTGAAGGAAAAAAGTGTTATATTTGGAGAATACTGAAAATCTAAAAGATATGATAGAAAAACTCGATTACGCTATGGTGCCGACAGGCTTTGTACATTGTTTTAATGAAAATTGTAAGAACGCCAACCGCTGCTTGCGGCATCAAATTGTTCGTTTTATCCCCGATACGCTTTGGGCGGTGAGCATCGTGAATCCCGCACGTACCAGTCCTACCGGAAAGTGTGCGGCTTTCATGGCGGATACCCCCGTGCAATACGCTGTCGGCATGGATCACCTATTAGACCAGATACCTTATCTGGAGGCGAAACGCATTAAGCAACGTCTGTTGATGACATACGGTAAGAATAAGTTTTATCAGTTTAAGCGCAAGGAAAGAACCTTCTCGCCCGAAGACCAACAGTATATCCGCCAGGTTTTTCGGGCGTACGGAGTAGAGGATGAACCAGTCTTTGATGCTTGGCAGAGTGGCTACCGATGGACGAAGGGATAAGAGCTGATAAGAGTTTCTCTTAGGGAAAACAAAAGTTTCTCCTAGAGGAAACTTTAGTTTCTTTAGGAAGAAACTAAAGTTTTATTAGGGGAAAACTTTTGTTTTTCTATAGAAAAAACTGTAAGCATAAGTTATTCAACTTCTTAAATAATATATTAGACATGAAAATAACCAAGCAAACAGCCTATCGACATACCGTCGCGCAACGGGCGATGCGTATGGAGGAGATCGTGGCATGGGTAAAGGATGAGCGGACGAGGGATAAGCTTGCGCTCTTTCGAGAGAAATTAAGGCGGGCTTATCCCGACAAACGGTATCCGTTTACCCGGAAATTACCTCAGTTGCTCTTTGCCGGAACTTTTCGAAAAGGCGAGTTGAAGGAGTATAATGGCTGGATTTTGCTGGAGATCAATCGATTGAAGAGCATAGAAGAGGCTTTGTCCTTGAAACAAAAAATAGTGGAATATCCGCAGACACTGTTCGCTATGATCGGCTCTAGCGGACGGAGCGTGAAGTTCGTGGTGGCTTATACCTATCCCGACGGCTCGCTTCCCCGTTCGCGTACGGATGCCGAGGTTTTTCATGCGCACGCTTACCGACATGCGCTCAAGACGTATGAGCCTCGCCTTTCTTATCCCATCGAGCTGAAACGTCCGGTGCTGGAAATGGGCTGCCGCCTCAGTTATGATGTCGATGTGTATTACAATCCGGATGCCCTTTCCATTCATCTGGAGCAGCCTGTGGCTATGCCCGACGAAAGCGCCTACCAGGAACGGTTCGAAAAACGGGTGCCGGTACCGGTAGAGAGTGCCGGGCAGACGCTTTATGACCAATACCATTACGTTGCCATCCAATATGAATTCGCTTTGCAGCGGGCTTTGGAGGAACATGGAAGTTTGAGCATAAAGGTGGATTTCAAACCTTTGTTGGTCACTCTAGGAAGACTTTGTTTCGCGGCTGGGGTAGAAGAGGAG
>ULOC01005058.1_pt1 | contig 11595 bp, 9 predicted proteins | sample 1952181 | NCBI WGS metagenome assembly ULOC01 (sample SAMEA4835592, study PRJEB28245) | human gut metagenome | biome: gut microbiome; material: fecal sample | place: Denmark | collected 2008
ATGCGGCTGCATACAGTGCCCGCGTGTTTATGAGGGAAACGGGCGAAATTAGAAGCGCATCCGCTCCTCGATGTAGCTGCGCAGATCCTTCAGCGCCACGCGCTCCTGCAGCATGGTGTCGCGGTCGCGAACCGTGACCGACTGCGTCGCTTCGGTGTCAAAGTCCACGCAAATCGTGAACGGCGTGCCGATTTCGTCCTGACGGCGATAGCGCTTGCCAATCGAACCCGTCTCGTCGTAATCCACCGGGAAATACTTCGCCAAATCCGCGTGGATTTCGCTCGCCAGCGCGCCCAGCTTGTTCTTTTGCAGCGGCAGAACGGCAGCCTTGTAGGGCGCCAGCGCCGGATGCAGGTGCAGCACCGTGCGCACGTCGCCGCCCTCCAGCTCCTGCTCCTCGTAAGCATTGCACAGGAACGCCAGCACCATGCGGTCAACGCCCAGCGACGGCTCGATGCAGTAGGGGATGTAGCGCTCGTTCGTCACCGGGTCGAGGTATTCCAGCGACTTGCCGGAATGGTTTTGATGCTGCGTCAGGTCGTAATCCGTGCGGTCGGCGATGCCCCAGAGTTCACCCCAGCCGAACGGGAACAGGAATTCGAAGTCCGTCGTCGCCTTGGAGTAGAATGCCAGCTTCTCCGGCTCATGGTCGCGCAGGCGCAGGCTGTCCTCTTTGATGCCCAGCGAAAGCAGCCACTGCTTGCAGAACGAACGCCAGTAGTCGAACCACTGCAAATCCTCGCCGGGCTTGCAGAAGAATTCCAGCTCCATCTGCTCAAATTCGCGGACACGGAAGATGAAGTTGCCGGGGGTGATTTCGTTGCGGAAGGATTTACCAATCTGCGCGATGCCCGCCGGAAGCTTCTTGCGCATGGAGCGCATGACGTTGGCGAAGTTGACGAAGATGCCCTGCGCGGTTTCGGGACGCAGGTAAATCTCGTTCTCCGGCGTTTCCATCACGCCCGCATGGGTCTTGAACATCAGGTTGAACTGGCGGATGCCGGTGAAATCCTTCTTGCCGCACTTCGGGCAGACGATGTCGTGCTCGGCAATGTACTTCTCCAGCTCAGCGTTCGTCCAGCCGTCGCCGGTTTCCGCGCCGCCGGTGAAGTCTTCAATCAGCTTGTCTGCACGGTAGCGCGCCTTACACGCCTTGCAGTCCATCAGCGGGTCATTGAAGCCGCCGACGTGACCCGACGCCACCCACACTTCGCGGTTCATCAGAATAGCGCAGTCAAGCCCCACGTTGTACTTGCTTTCCTGCACAAATTTCTGCCACCACGCCTTTTTCACGTTGTTCTTGAATTCCACACCCAGCGGGCCGTAGTCCCATGTATTTGCCAAACCGCCGTACAGTTCGCTTCCGGCAAAAATCAGACCGCGGTTTTTGCACAGCGCAACCAGTTTGTCCATCGTCAAATCAGCCATCGTGATTTCCTCCTGAAAAAGTGAGAATCTAACAAATGTAATGATAGGCGCAAACGCTCACTTTGTCAAGGCTGGAACGCATTTTTTCCTCCGAAAACGCTGATTTTCCGTGCTGAAATCTGCTGATTTTCCCGCAAACGATATTTTTCGCAAATTTCCCGAAAAAAATTTCATTTTCCCTCTTGCATTTTCCGAAGAAGTGTGCTATTATATCAATGTTGTCAGTGCGATTCACTCGCTGGCACACGGATGCTGATATAGCTCAGTTGGTAGAGCGCATCCTTGGTAAGGATGAGGTCACCAGTTCAAATCTGGTTATCAGCTCCATAAGCCTTGCATTTTGCAGGGCTTTTTTCGTGTTTTGGGGCGAAATTTTGCATTTTTAAGCAGCACACCATGCAGTCTCGACATTCTCCTGACCTCATCCCTATTTTTCTGCACCTGCCGCTTCCTTGACGGTGAATTTGCCCCCCAAAAAAGCACGGTGCGCAGGTCTGCCAATCGCCTGCGCACCGCGAGGTTCACTTATTTTCCTCCACTTCTACCGTCTGTACCGACTCCTCCTCCCGCCACGTCTCTTCCTTCACCAGCGTCGCGAACCAAATGCAATCCCCAACCATGCGGTTCTTGTGGCTCGATGGCGAGTTAATCTTCTGATTATTCAGCGCAATCGTGCTTGATGAGCCACCGTCGAGGTTGTAGGCGTTGTTCAGCCCAAACTGCACGCACAGGTTCGCCATCTGCACAAGGTCGAAGCCGACGGATTTCGGGGCGGTGCTTTCCGGCCCCTCGTTCGTCAGTATCAGGTATTCCAGCTTGCCAATCTGCCCGATGACCATTCGCTGGGCTTTCTTGGCTTTGCCGTTGTCGATGGTCACGTCATCAAGGCTCGTGAGCGGAACGCCGTCCACCACCAGCGCGGGGCCGAAGCAGAAGGCGTGCAGGACGGTGCCGCCGCCGGCGATGTACTCGTCCCACTTCGCCTGCGTTGTGCAGGTGATGAGGTGAAAGTCGCCATTTTCGTCCACAATCAGCTCGTCGCGGCCTTTGTGCGGGCGCATCCGCAGCGTCTGACCGTTGCGGACGACGATGCCTTGCTCATGGTAGAGGCAGTAGTCGCCGTCGATGCCCATGACGGCTTTGAAGCGCTTCGTCATGTCGTTAACGTGGCGCGCCTGCTTCGACGGGTACTTGTTCGCGAAGCCCGTGCGGAATTGGCTCACGTCAGTCAGCTTCACGCGTGCGGACATGACGGTCGTTGTGCCTTCGCCGGGTGCATCAACCTGCTGCAAATCCTGCGTCCAGTAGGTGACGTTAATCTGGATGTCGATGGAATCATCATGGTAGCCGCCGTTATTGGGCAGGTAGCAATCCGGGTTCGGCAGGTTGGGGGAAACCTTGATATCCCACGAAATTGGCTCGAAATCGGGTGCGTCCTCCGCCAAAGCGGGAATAATCAGCAGCGCGCAGAGCAAAAGCGAAATCAGGCGTTTCATCGGGAAATGTACCTCCTACGGTGTTCTACTTATCAGACGAATCAAAAGGGGAAAACGTTGTCATGTACGAAAATTTAATTTTTTTGTAACAACTTTGCGGATGCGCGCCATTTCGCCCAAAAGTTGAAATTCCCTCTTGCATCAGCGCGCAAAATGGCGTATAATAAGCCTGTCAAATGACCCCGCTTGACGGGAGAAAAGCAGCTTTTGTCCTTCCAGAGAGTCGCCGGATGGTGCGAGGCGGCAGGGCGCGGGTGCTTCTTCCACTCCTGAATGGGGGCAGACGAGGAGTCTGCCGGGTTCGCCCGATACAGCGAGCATGAGTGGTCTGACGTGCGTCAGGCAAACTGGGTGGCAACGCGAGCTTCTCGTCCCGGAATTTTACGGGATGGGAAGCCTTTTTGGTTTCCGCCAAGCAAAAAAGGAGGATTTTTTCCGATGCTGGACATCAATCTGCTCCGCACCAATCCCGAATTGGTGAAGGAGAACATCCGCAAGAAGTTTCAGGACGAAAAGCTCGTCATGGTCGACGAAGTCGTCGAGATGGACAAGGAGTACCGCGCCGCGATTCAGCAGGCGGACACCCTGCGCAACCAAATTAAGGTTGCGTCCAAGCAGATCGGCATGCTGATGGGCAAGGGTCAGAAGGAAGAGGCCGAAAAGGCGAAGGAACAGGTCGCCGTTTACAAGGCGGATCTGGAGGGCCTTGCGGCGAAGGAAGACGAATTGCAGGCGGAAATCCGCAAGAGGATGCTTGTCATTCCGAACATCATTGACCCGTCTGTGCCGATTGGCAAGGATGACAGCCAGAACGTGGAAATCGAGCGCTTCGGCGAGCCCGTCGTGCCGGATTTCGAGATTCCGTATCATGTGGATATCATGGAGCGCCTGCACGGCATCGACCTTGACAGCGCCCGCAGGACCTCCGGCAACGGCTTCTATTACCTCATGGGCGATATTGCTCGCCTGCACTCCGCGATTCTGTCCTATGGCCGTGATTTCATGATCGACCGCGGCTTCACCTACTGCATTCCGCCGTACATGATCCACGGCGACGTGGTGACGGGCGTGATGAGCTTCGCCGAGATGGAGAACATGATGTACAAGATTGAGGGCGAAGACCTCTATCTGATTGGTACGTCCGAGCACTCGATGATCGGCAAGTTCATTGACACGATTCTGGACGAAAGCCAGCTGCCGCAGACGCTGACCAGCTATTCCCCCTGCTTCCGCAAGGAAGTTGGCGCGCATGGCATTGAGGAGCGCGGCGTGTACCGCATCCACCAGTTCGAGAAGCAGGAGATGATCGTCGTCTGCAAGCCGGAGGACAGCCCGATGTGGTTCAACCGCCTGTGGCAGAACACCGTCGATTTCTTCCGCTCGATGGACATCCCGGTTCGCACGCTGGAATGCTGCTCCGGCGACCTTGCTGACTTGAAGGTGAAGTCGCTGGACGTGGAAGCGTGGTCTCCGCGCCAGAAGAAGTACTTTGAGGTCGGCAGCTGCTCGAATCTGGGCGATGCGCAGGCGCGCCGCTTGAAGATTCGCGTCAAGGGCGACGACGGCCGCAAATACTTCGCGCATACGCTGAACAACACCTGTGTTGCGCCGCCGCGTATGCTGATTGCCTTCCTCGAAAACAACCTGCAGGCCGACGGCCGCGTCCGCATTCCGGAAGCGCTGCGCATGTACATGGGCGGGAAGGAATATATCGGCTGATTGGGCTGAAGGGAAAATTGCAAAGGGACGGGTGCAGGGGGGATGCTCCCTGCACCTGTTTTGTATACACAATTATTCTGCATTGAGCAAAGGCAGTTTCACGAGCGAAGCTACTGCGACAACAATAAATTTGCTGATATTTCCGTTGATATTTCTGCTGATTGATGATATAATATTCGTGTGAGAAAGGAGTTGACCACGATGACCTCTGTTATGAGCGCAATCAAGAACACTGTTCCGATTACCCAGTTCAATCGGGGACTTGCAGGAAAAATCTTTGAGGAAGTTAAGCAAACTGGTGCAAAAGTTGTCATGAAAAATAACACGGCAGAATGCGTTCTGCTTTCGCCGGAGGAATATGTACGGCTGATGGACGAATTGAACGATGCGCGTCTGCTGGCTGTGGCATCGGAGCGCATGGCGCACTACGACCCGTCGAAACTGATTTCCGAAGAAGAAATGAACCGTCGCCTTGGCGTTACTGAGGATGACCTCAAGGATTTTGAAAGCGTGGAAATTGAATGAACTGGAAACTTGAATACCTTCCGGAAGCCGAGGATGACTTCAAGGCGCTTGATGGCAGTCAGAGAAATCTTGTCCTGAAAGCAATTAAGAAGGTACAGCAGAATCCGTTGCCTGCGGACGAAAATGGCTATGGAAAGCTGCTTGGCAATCAAAACGGAAAAAACCTTGCTGGATTGCTGAAAATCAAGCTGCGCGCCGCTGGAATACGCGTCGTTTATCAGCTTCAGCGCACGGAAACGGCTATGCTGGTGATTGTCATCGGCGTGCGTGCGGATGAAGAAGTGTACGAAATTGCACAGAAAAGAGCCGCAAAGCATCATTTACTGGGGTGAACGCACAAGCGGGGTGCATGGAGCGCATTTTGCTCCCTGCCCCCGTTTTTTCTTTTCCCCGCGCCCTTCTTTTCCGCCGCCCGCCCGCATACCATCCATCAGCCGAATCAACGGGCAAGGAGGCGGACAAACATGAAACTTCCCAAACTTCCGAAACTTCCATCCCTCAAATCCCTTCATCTCCCCAGCCGCATCACGATGGAACGGCTGCTCATTGTCTCCGCGGCGGCGCTTGTAGTCGTCCTCGCCGTCCGCGGCGGACAGCAGACCCAAACCGCCATGCAGCAGACTGACTTCACCCCCGATGTCAGCACCCAAACCATCGCGGACGCATCGCCGGATGTCGAAGTGACCTCTACCGTCTGCTGGTATGAGGACGGCGAGGGGTATCTCGTGCCGGTCACGCGCCAGATTCCGCTGCAGGACGGCGTGGCGAAGGCGACGCTGAGCCTGATGGTGAAGTCGTCCGAGAACGACCTCGCGGCGGCGCGCATGGGGCTGCGGAACGTTATTCCAGAGGGCGTGACGTTCGATTTGGACATTTCCGGCGGCAAGGCGCGCGTGGACTTGAGCAAGGAGGCGCTGAGCTGCCAGAACGCGGAAGAAGAGCTGCTGATGGTGCAGGGGACGGCGGCGGCGCTGTGCGGATTTGACACGGTGCAGGAGGTAACGTTCCTCTTTGACGGTCAGAAGCGGTCACAGTTGACGCACGGGACAGACGTATCCGGCGTGTTCAAGGCGGACAGCGTGAATCTGGAAAGTGTGGAAACGACGGCGAACCTGACAAATGCGTCGCGGGTGCAGCTGTATTTCCCGTCGGCGGACGGGCGGCTGATGGTGCCTGTTACGCGGACGGTGTTTTCCCCCGCTGACCTGACCACGGCAATGCTGGAACTGGCGAAAGGCCCGGAGAAGGACAGCGGGCTGGAAATTCCGCTGCCGAAGGACTGTGGTCTGCGGTCGGTGACGCTGAAGAACGGTGTCGCGACAATTGACTTCACAAAAGAATTTGCATCCCTTGCGACGGCGGAGGACGCGAGCGCGGCGACAAGCCAGGCGCTCCGGGCGATTGTGTTCACGGCGAGCCAATTTCCGGGCGTGAAGAAAGTCGAGGTGCTGGTGGAAGGAAAGCCGTTTGAGGCGCAGCCGTCGGCAGTAACGACGTTCGTGAATCAGGCGGACGAAGTGATGGCGCAGTATCCGGGGCTGATTACGGTGGACTGATACTATGATTACGGTGGACTAATACTATTTCCTGCATTCGCCTGCGCCTTCTGCTTGCGCCGCGAATTTGGAAATAGTATAAAAAGGCGGGTGCGCGGAGCTTCAAACTCCATGCACCCGCTTTGCGTATATCAATAATTACTTCTTGTTTCCCCCGAACAGACCCGTGATTCCGCCCAGAATCCCGCGCGTCACCTGCCGCGTCACTTCGCGGGTTGCGGTGCTAATCGCCGTATTCTGCACGCGCCCCAGCAATGAGTCGTTCTTCCGGGCGCGCGCGGCACGTTCTTCGCGCAGTTCATCCGCGTGCTTCCGGCGTTCTTCCGCCTGACGTTCCTTCTCGGCTTTTTCAGCCGCTTTGCGCTGCTTCTCCGCCTCGCGCTCCTGCGCCTTCGTCGTTGTCGGCGCTGCTGCGGGCTGCGCCTGAGCCGGGACGTAATTGCCCGTCGCGGGGTCAAGCTGCATCGGCATCATCTTCTGCACATACTGCCCACTTGCCGGGTCGTAGACCATCACCAGCATGTTTTGCACCTGCGGCTGCTGCACGGTCAGCACCGGGACAGGCTGCGCCTGACCTATCGGCTGCTGCTCCTGCTGATTCTGCCACGCCGGACGTGCGGGTTCGTCCGCCGCCATCCACGCGGGAAGCGGCGTGCTGCTCTGTGCGGCAGGCTGCGCCTGAGCCATCGGCTGGGCAGCCTCGCGCTGAACATAATGCCCTGTCTGCGGGTCGAACACGAGGAACGCATCGGGGCGGCTGACCGTCGGCACAGCGGTCGAAATCTGCGGCGCGGCGGCTTCCGGCGCGGGCATCTGCTCCTTCTGGAACGCACTTGCCAGCATTTCGTAGGCGGAAACGCGGTCAACCGGCGTGTCGTAAACGCCGCGGAAGGGGCTGGATTCGATGCACTCCTGCCGCACATCGCCGTCGATGGCGTTCATGGCACTCTGCGGGGGGAGGATGGTCGCGCGCTCGACGATGCTCGGCGCACCGTCCGCATCGAGGAAGGAAACCAGCGCTTCGCCTGTTTTGAGCGTGGTGATGGCTTCTGCCGTATCGAACGCGGGATTCGCGCGGAAGGTCATCGCAGCGGTGCGGACGGCCTTCTGGTCAAGCGGCGTGTAGGCGCGCAGGGCGTGCTGGACGCGGTTGCCGAGCTGCCCCAGAATGCTCATGGGAATGTCGCAGGGGTTCTGGGTGACGAAATACACGCCGACGCCCTTGGAGCGAATCAGCCGGACGACCTGCTCCAGCGTTTCCAGCAGCGCCTTGGGGCAGTCGTCGAAGAGCAGGTGCGCCTCGTCGAAGAAGAACACCATGCGCGGCTTGTCCAAATCGCCGCATTCGGGCAGCAGCTCGTACAGCTCCGAAAGCATCCACAGCAGGAAAGTCGAGTACAGCCGGGGTTTGCGGTAGAGCACGTCCGCCGCGAGGATGTTGATAACGCCGCGCCCGTTTTCATCAAGCTGCATCCAGTCGGCGATGTTCAGCGCGGGTTCGCCGAAGAAGGCATTGCCGCCCTCGTCCTCCAGCATGGCGACGGCGCGCTGAATCGCACCGACAGATGCCATGGACACGTTGCCGTAATCGAGCGTGTACTCCTTGGCGTGTTCCCCGACGTAGGCAAGCATGGCCTTCAAGTCCTTGAGGTCGAGCAGGAGCATGTTCTCGTCATCCGCGACGCGGAAGAGGATGCTCAGCACGCCTGCCTGCGTGTCGTTGAGGTTCATCAGCCGCGCGAGCAGTGTCGGCCCCATTTTGCTCACGGTTGTGCGGACGGGATGCCCCTCTTTGCCGAACACGTCCCAGAACACGGTCGGGAATGCGCGGTACTCGAACGTCGGCACGCCGCACTGCGTCAGGCGATTGGCGATATTGTCGCTGTGTGTGCCGGGCTGCACCATCCCGGCGAGATCGCCCTTGATATCCGCGAGGAACACGGGCACGCCCATGTCCGAAAATCCCTCTGCCAGCACCTTGAGGGAGACGGTTTTGCCCGTGCCGGTCGCCCCGGCAATGAGACCATGGCGGTTTGCCATCTGCGGCAGCAGGCAGACGGGGTGTTCACCCGCTCCAAGCCAGATTTTGCCTTCGTAGAGCATGTGTGTGAATCTCCTTTTACCTTATTATATGGTGATTCTAAAGCAGGGGAGACGTTACTCCCTTTTCTCCATCTCCGCTGTGCGTTCCGAAATAATATACCGCGGACGCTGCTTGACTTCCAAGTAGATTTTGCCGATGTATTCCCCGATGATACCCAGAAACAGGCACTGCATCCCGCCAACGAAGCATACCAGACAAGCCAGCGACGCCCAGCCAGCCACCGAATGCCCGGCAAGCGCGGCAATCACCGCCCAGATAATGCCGATAAATGACAGAATCGTGATAAACAGCCCGGCGAAGAACACCATGCGAATCGGTTTGACCGATAGGCTTGTGATGCCGTCGAACGCCAGCCCCAGCATCTTTTTCAGCGGATAGTGGCTTTCGCCCGCAATGCGCTCGTGGCGCTCGTAAGAGACGCTGGTGGACTTGAACCCGACCAGCGGAACCATCCCGCGCAGATACAGGTTTACTTCGCGGAATTTCGCCAATTCCTGCAGGGCACGGCTGGAAATCAGGCGATAATCCGCGTGATTAAACACAACCTCCGCGCCCATTGCGCTGAGCAGCTTGTAGAAGCCTTCCGCCGTGAAGCGCTTGAAGAACGTGTCGGTATCACGCTTGGAGCGCACGCCGTAGACGATTTCGCAGCCGTCCAGGTACGCATCCACCATCGCGTCCATGGCGTTGATATCGTCCTGCCCGTCGCAGTCGATGCTGATGGTGATGTCGCAGCGGTCTTTTGCCTCCATCAGCCCTGCCCAGACCGCCCTTTGGTGCCCTCGGTTGCGGCTCTGCGCAATGCCTTGGAAGCACGGGTCTTTCGCGGACAGTGCCGTGATAATCTCCCACGTCTTGTCCTTGCTGCCGTCGTTGACGAACAGAATGCGGCTCTCGTCGCTGATTTTCCCCGCGTCTGCGAGCTGACGCACCTTGTCGCGGAACATGCCGCTGGTAATCGGCAGTACGCTTTCTTCGTTGTAGCAGGGAATCACAATATACAATACAGGCTTGTGTGCCACGCAGAAACACCTCCAGTATGGTTGATTATGCCTTATTATAGCACATTTTCTCCTGCTTGAACAGGTTCTTTTTGCAACAGTTTCGACGCAATTATTGTTCACAAAATATTTACAAACACTTCCGACATTCGTTACAAAGTCGTGCTATGATACGGAAAGTACTCCAAGAGGGGTGCGGCTATCAAAGGAAGTGTGCTTATGAATCAGGCGGCAATTGGTCAGTATATCGCAGGCAAGCGCACTGCGCAAGGAATGACGCAGGAGCAGCTGGCGCAGAAAATTGGCGTATCGCAGAAATCCTTGATGCGCTGGGAAACGGGCAAACGTCTGCCCGATGCTGATGCGGTGGAAGCGCTCTGCACGGCGCTGGGTATCACCCTGCCGGAACTGCTCAACGGCAAGGATTCGCCGCAGAAGGAAGAAATGCAGCTGACGCATGACGCACAGATGCTTGACCTGCTGCGCCGGATGCAGCGGACGGTCTACGAGCAGCATATTCTCTACGGCGTTCTGCTGATTCTGCTGGGCATCGCGAGCAACGCCTTGTCTGCGCTGGTTGGCGGCAGCCATGTCAAGGAATTCTTTTCTGGTGTGCTGATGGGAATGTCCGTTGCGGAAATGCTGGCGGGGGTCGTCATCGTCGCCATCCATGTGATTCACGGAAAATGCGAGGAGTAATTAGCAATTTGAGAAATCATTGCGCATTGAAAAGCGGTCGCTGACCGCTTTTTTCGTTTTGGGAAATCGCAGAAACATGCCTTTTTTCCTTGACCCCTTCGGCATTCCGATGTATAATAAACAATGGTGTATTAGCGCATTGAGCAGAAAGGGGTGAGTGTCCTGTACGCACAGGTAATTGTGGACATTGTGCATGAGAATGTTGCGCACACGTTTACCTACCGCATTCCGGACGGCATGACGCTCACCGCCGGACAGCGCGTGGAAGTTCCGTTCGGGCGGATGCGCAAGGAGGGGGTCGTCCTTTCCCTGACGCAGGAGACGGACGTGCCGCCGGAAAAGCTCCGCGACATCCTCCGTCCGCTGGAGGATTATGCCGCTATCTGCCCCACGCTGCTGACGCTCGCCCAGCAGATGGCGGACGACGTGCATTGTCCGCTGGCGGAAACGCTGCGGCTGATGCTGCCCGCCCAAATGCGCGGTGGACGCATTCAGGTGAAAACGCAGACGGTCGCGCAGGCCGCGAAGCCACGCGAAATGCTGGAAGCGGCGGCACTGGCGGAGAAACGCTCGCCGAAACGGCGTCTGCTGCTGACGGTCTTATCCGACGGGCGGACGCACCCGGTGGAGGAATTGAAGCTGCTTGTCCGCGAGCCGCTGCAAGCGCTGCGCCAGCTGGAAGCAGCGGGACTAATTGCCCTGCGGGAAGAAGAAGTGCTGCGCCGGCCGGGCGGCAATACGCCGGACACCGCCGTCCCTGACCCGCCCCTCACGCCGGGGCAGGAGGAAGCGCTGTCTGTCATGCTGCCGGATTTGCGCAGTGGACAGGGAAAATACCTGCTCCACGGTGTGACGGGCAGCGGCAAAACCGAGGTGTTCATCCGCCTCGTGCGCCAGACGCTCGTGCAGGGGAAATCCGCCATGATTCTCGTGCCGGAAATCGCCCTCACGCCGCAAATGGTCATGTGGTTTCGGGCGCGGTTCGGGGCGGTTGCGGCGGTGCTGCACTCGCGGCTCAGTGCGGGCGAGCGCTTTGATGAGTGGCGGCGCATCCGGCGCGGCGACGC
>ULOC01031287.1_pt1 | contig 11492 bp, 9 predicted proteins | sample 1952181 | NCBI WGS metagenome assembly ULOC01 (sample SAMEA4835592, study PRJEB28245) | human gut metagenome | biome: gut microbiome; material: fecal sample | place: Denmark | collected 2008
TAACGTATTTATAACTGATAGTATGGAAATTCTATCTACAATATCAGATAATGAAATATATAAAGATATAATCAGTAGAACCCTAATTGGACTTAGTAAAGGTGATAAAATAAGTGAAACATTTAAAGGAGAATGGGCATTTCCAATCATAGCTTATGAAATGTTGGTAACTGGAGAAAATACTGGTCAATTAGCACTAATGATGGAAAAGGTTGCAGATTATTATCAGGAACTTCATAAAAATGCAGTTTCTATGATTAAAAGCTTGGTTGAACCAGTTATAATCTGTCTACTAGCTGTTGCAGTTGGATTTATTATGTTATCAATAATAATCCCAATGTTCGATTTATATCAACAAATGTAATACGAGGAGTGGTTAAATGAATACACTTTATGTAGTTTTATTCTTTATATTTGGTACTATATTTGGCTCATTCTTTGGAGTTGTTGGAAGCAGAATTCCAAACAATGAGTCTATAGTTACACCAAGTAGTCATTGTAATAAGTGTTCTCATAAATTAAAATGGTATGAATTAATACCAATTTTTTCGTATATAATTCAAGGTGGAAAATGTAGTAAATGTGGTAGTAGTATACCAATCCTTTATCCAATAACAGAACTAATTAGTGGATTGTTATTTGCAGTTTCTTACTTTTGTTTCGGATTTAGTACTAAACTTTTTATAGCGCTCCTAGTAGCTTCATTACTAGTTATAGTTATAATAACAGACGTTACATATTTAATTATTCCAGATGAAGTAACACTAACTTTTTCAATATTAGTTATTTTAGTTAAACTAATTAGTCTAGATTTTAGAGGAACTTTTTATTCAATTTTATCAGGTATTTTGTTATTTTCACTAATGTATTGTATAATGATATTAGGTAACAAACTATTTAAAAAAGAAACACTAGGAGGGGCAGATATTAAACTGATGTTCTTTGTAGGACTAGTTGTATTTCCATCCCTTGGAATATTTACTATATTCTTATCTAGTTGTTTAGCACTCCCTGTTTCACTATATTTATTGTTAAAAGATAAAAATAGTATTATCCCATATGGACCATTTATATTAATGGCATTATTCCTAGTATACTGTTTTAATTAAAAAGGAGGAGGATCCTATGTATATATTAGATGCATACGTATCAGAAGATTTAGCGTTATTCCTAGGTAAAACTCTAAATTTAATTCATATTGCGGCACCTATATTACTAATTGTTTTTGTAACTATTGACCTAATAAAAGCAATTCTTTCACAAGATAATGAAATAGTAAGTAAAACCGTTAGAAGTATTAAAAATAGAACTATCGCATGTATAATGATATTCTTTTTACCAACTATAGTTGAAGTAATATTTACTCAAGCATCTGTTACATTAAACCTAGATAAAAAAGAATATGAGGATATATTATCTACATATAAATCGGTAATTAATTCAGAAAACATTAAAGTTGGAGATAAAACCCAAACTACAGATATAAGTAGTAATCTTTTATATACATTAGAATCAAAAGAAAAAAAAGAAGATACTAAAAAAGAAGAATTATTAACAAAATCTAAAGTTATTACAAAATATATCTTCACAGGCTTAAAATTTCAGGATCTAGCACTAAGTTTTTCTAGCGATGATTTAACTATTACATATGATGGAAAAACCTATAGTATAAATGATAGACTTAACATTTCTTATCAAAGTCTATTTGCTAGGGATGTAGTAGATAATGGGGACTATGTAATAGCAACCGTAACGTTTAAAAATGCAACTATTAATAATACAAAAGTAGATAGTGGAAGCATCTCATACTTCTATTCTAAAGAAACAGATAAATACTTATTAGAAAAAATAAATATTGAAACATCAAAAAGTATAAGTGATTTTACTTCTAAAACTAAAACAAGTGAAAAGCCAGATGAAATAAACGCATCTAGTAAATTCGCATCTACTAATCCAGAATATAATTATGATAAATTAAATAATTTAAAAGAATCAGACATTTCTAAAATATATGAAGCAAATAAAGAAAACATTGTTATGCTTAATACAATATCAAATCAAGCTACTGTAAATAGAGCAACGGGCTTCTTTATAAGTGATGGAGTAATCGCAACATCATGGAGTTATTTAGAAAATTCATTCATGATAGGAGATACTATAATTGTTAGTGATGTATTAAATAATACATATAAATGTGTTGGACTTGTCGCAATGGATACAGAAAATGATATCGCAGTTATAAAATTAGATAAAAAATCAGGAACACATGTTAAATTTGGTGATAAAACAAATCTATCTATTAATGATCCAGTTATAACTATAACTAGTAAAACAGGTGTAGGACTTTCTAGTTTAGTTGGAATTGTATCATCAGTTAATGATAATCTAATTAATGTTTTACCACTTGAAAAAAATGATTGGGGTTCCGCAGTATTTAATACAGATGGATATGTAGTTGGAATTAATAATTCAAAACTATTAAATTCAGAGTTATCTAACGCATCAAGCATAGATACATTAAAAACATTATCAGCAAAACTTAAAAATACTAAATTAAAAGATATTAAAGCCACTTCTCTAGAAGAAGTAAAAAGTAAGTATTATTATAAAGAAAAAAATAAAGAAGAAATAAAAAAGCTTGTTGATACAAAGATTTGGAATAAATATAAATCTATTGGAAATATAGAAAATACAATTGCACTTAACTTAGTAAAAGCAAGTTATTATAATGATACATTGAGTCTAAGATATGAAAACAACACAAGCAAGTACATTGATACACTAAGTTATGTAGAAGACTTTACAACAACACTTACTAATCAAGGATATACATTAAAATATAAGTCTGGTGAAAATACAAGACTTATGTACGCTAAAGGTAGAGATAAAGTAGTTATCACAGAAGAATTTGATTATTTAATCATCTTATTAGTAAGGGGTAGAGTACTATGAGACAGGAACGTTTAGATAAAAAGAAAAGATTACTAAGAGGAGCTTCTCTAACATTTGTATTCGCAATAGTACTAGTTATTCTTTGGATAATGTTTTTTAAAAACAGAACTTATATAAAACAATATGAAAGTAAATATTTATCATTTAGTTATGATAGTACATGGAAAGTAAGTAAGAAAGATACATATTCTGCATCCCTTACTCATAGAACTAATAGCTTTATTGATATGAAAGTTACTAAAATAGGTTCTTACTACAAAAGTGGTGATTTAACAAGAATTGCTAGTGAAGTAAAATATGAAATAGAAAAACAAAAAGCTAAATACAAACTATTAAAAGAAGAAGATAGTTCAACTAATTCAAAAGAAATATATAAAATATTATATGAAAACAATGATACACAGTCATTAATTGTTATTGTTAAAGGCGATAACTATGTATGCGTAATTAACTGTGTAGCAAAAGATATGTACTTTGATATGTTGTTTGATAGTTTTAATACAATAATCAATAGTGTTAAGATTAAATAAATTTTTAAGTATAAATAATTGGAGGTGAGAATATGAATAATGATGATTATAAAAGAGATACTCAAAATAAAAACTCTTTTATTTATTCGTATTTAAATAATACTCCAATTAATGTTCCATCAAAAGAAGAAAATATAGAAGTGCTTGACTTTGACACAGAATTAGATAAACCAGTTGTTGAAACAGATCTTTCACACGCAACTGAAGGATTAGAAAAAATTAATACAGATAATAATACTGATAAAATGAAGATGGAGGACTTACTAAAAAAGACTTCAGCTCCTAAAGTAGAACATGAGATGAAAACTAGAAGGCAAAATAAAACCTTCTTTGTAACATCTATTCTAGCTGGTGCATCATTTGTAGTTATAGTATTAATCGCAATTTTTACAAAAGGAACTTCATTTTATGTAGATTCCAGTGAAGTATATTATGAAAATAAAAAGGTAGAAAAAGTAGAAGAATACCAAACCGCAGTAGTAACTGATAATATATATAAAGGTGTAACAGTAAATAATATGTCTGATGCAAAAAAACTAATTGAAAATGATTCAACTAACCAAAAAGCAAAATGTAATAATGTTAAAACTAAAGAAGTAGAAAAAAGAATAGAAAAAAACTATGGAATAACTGCGATTAACTTTTGTGAAATGGATTATGATTTTGCATTAGAAATAGAAAATGTTATTAAAACAGTATATAAAGAATTTCCAAGTATTAAAGGATATATTACTAATATAACACTAATAAATACTCCAGAATTTACTAACTATATTGCATCATTTGTATCAGCTAAGTTGTTCGCTAAATCAAATACTAAGAATACGTATCCCAACGTTTATAAAATGTCGATTTTCCTAAATGCAAGTTACTTTTTAAATAAAGATTATTTAACAGCAACAGTTAATGATTCTGCTTCATACGGATATTTTCCTAGTAATGCAACTAGATATACTATAGTAGCACATGAATTAGGACATTACTTATCATTCTTAGCAGAAATGAGATCAACTACAGACTTAGATAGTGTACTTCTTCTTACAAAAGAAAACTATAGAGAATATTCTAATTTAATTAGTGATTCAAATAATGGAGTATTCTCACTTAAAATGATAAATGAAGCATATGAATCATATAATAAATCACATAAAGGTGAATTTAGTAATGCAGATAAATTTAGGGAAAGTATCTCAGAATATGCAATGGCAACAGATGCAAATGGTAGTTATATTTATGATGAAACAATCGCAGAAGCATTTCATGACTATTATGTAAATAGAACTAAGGCAAAACCTGCAAGTAAAGAGATAATGAAAGTACTAAAAAAATATTTAAATAAAAAATAAAAGTATTGGTTATACTATGAAGGGTGATTAATAATGATAGTAAGACTTGGTTATGTATCATTACCACTTAGTATAAATATTACGTCTTCAAAGACTATAACTTATACAAGATTTAAAAATATAAATGATGGCTTTAATAAGATAGATTCAATTATATTAGATAATTTAGATGCTTTATATGAAATATTAAAATATAATAAAGCCAATAATATACATTTTTATAGAATGACTTCTGCCTTAATACCGCTTGCGACATTAAATGATGTTAAATTTGATTATATTAACCCCTACTTAAATTTGTATAAAAAAGTAGGGGATTTTGCTAATAAAAATGAGATTAGAGTTGATGCACATCCTGATCAATTTTGCGTTTTAAATAGTATAAATAAAGATATTGTAAAAAATAGTATTGAAATATTAAAGTACCAAAAAGCACTTTCTAAAGCATTTAAATTTACTAGTTTTAAATTAGTACTTCATGTAGGTAGTAGTGCAGGTGGTAAAAAGGCAAGTATAACCAGATTTATTAATAATTTTAATAAATTAGAAGATAGTATTAAAAAAATGATAATACTAGAAAACGATGATAAAGTATTTAATATAATAGATGTTTTAGAACTATCAGAAAAGTTAAAAATACCAATGGTACTTGATTATCACCATTATATATGTAATAACAATAATGAAGATATAGAAAAGTATTTACCTAGAATATTTAATACTTGGAAAGGTGAAGTATATCCTCCAAAAGTTCATTTTTCTACACCGAAATCTAAAAGAAAAAATGAATTTAGATCTCATAATGATTTTATAAATGTAGATGATTTTATAACATTTTTAGAAATAGTAAAAAAATATACTGATAAGTTAGATATAATGATTGAAGCAAAAGCAAAGGATTTAGCACTATTTAAATTAGTAAGAGAATTAAAATATAAAAAAGAATATCAATTTATTGATGATACAAGTTTTATTGTAAAGTAATTATTTTAGATATGTTTAACTTGCAAAATATAATTATATTAATGTATAATAATAGTGTTAAGATAAAGGAGTAGTGAAAATGAGAGATAGGAAGAAAAGAAACATTATAATTGGTTCTTTGTGTTGTTTACTAATAATTATGGGAATTGGTTATGCAGTATTATCCCAAACTCTAAATATAAGTGGTACAGCTAACATGAGAGGTACTTGGGATATAAAAATAACTGATATAAGTGAAGCAAGTAGAACTGGAAGAGCAGATCCAGGTACACCAACTATTTCATCAAGTGGAGTATCAGCGTCATTTGAAGCAAACCTATGGATGCCTGGAGATTCAATAACTTATAATATTACAGTAAATAATAATGGTAATATAGATGCAGCTTTAAAAGAGTTAGTACCATCAGTAGAAAATGGCGTACAACAAGTAAAATTCAGTAATAATGCAGTACAAGGAAAAGTATTAAGACAAAATGAAAGTTATACTTTTCAAGTAAGTGTAGTATTTGATGAAAATGCAACTGAGATACCACAAGATTCAAAAACAAATCCACCAAAATATACAATATCATTAACATTTGTACAATATACAGGGAATAGTTTATATACACCAACAAATGAAACAACAGATAATTCATGTTTTGTGATTAATACAGAAGGAGAAATAACAGGATATGATTATAATTGTGGAACAGTAGTAACAGTACCTGCAGAAATTGATGGAATTCAAGTTAAAAGTATAGCAAAAAATGCATTTAGCGATGCTGATTCATTTAATGTATGGTCATATAGTAAAGAAGAAAGCGCAGATGTAACAAAAGGTTATTACATTTTTAAAGATCAAAATGCAAGAGCATTATTCTTAGAATCACAAGGAATAACTCAAGAAGAATTAGACGCAATGGCAGAGTCTGATAATGTATACAATTATCTAAAGGGTGATAGTGCCCTAAATGGAGTAGACCTTGGTACACTAGATGGAAAATACTTTATTTATAGAAGTGCTAATGGTGAAATTGCAATCGATGAAGCAGGAAATATTCCTATTACTGAACTTGATTTAAGCCATGCTGACAATTTAGAAAGTATTGATTTTGATTATGCTCCAAACTTAAAAAGATTAAATTTAAACACTGCGAGTGCGATAACATTTAAGTCTTTTTCGAGAAAAGGATATGGTCCACTTACTTATGCTTTAGGAGAATCAACTGTAGGAGAACTTGAAGAGCTAATTATAAATGCAGATGTGTTTAATAGTACTAAGGAGGTACAAGTTAGTTCTAGTTCCACCATGCCAGTTTTTTCCTATACTCACATAAAAAAATTAATTATTTTAGATGGAAAAGAATCCCATGTGTTAAAAGAAACTAATACTGATGAATATGGATTGTTTTTGACAAGTGGTCCTGGAATAGAAACTGTAATAATCGATGATGGAATAACTGAACTTGCATCAACATCATTGGGTGGTCAAAAAATTAAAAATATTACTCTTCCTGGCACGCTAACAACAATTGGTAATGATACATTTGATTATAATCAGTTAACAAGTTTGACAATACCTACATCCGTTAAAACAATTGGTAAAAGTGCGTTTTTAAACAATCAGTTAACAAGTTTGACCATACCAGCATCAGTTGAAACACTTGGTAATTATGCATTTTCCGGTAATCAATTAACAAGTTTGACCATACCTGCATCGGTTGAAACAATTGGTACAAGTGCGTTTTCCGCTAATCAATTAACAACTATAAATTTTGAATCTAATTCAAAATTAAAAACAATTGGTAGTTATGCCTTTGGTAATAATCAACTAACAAACACTGGCCTTGGAAAACTTCCTAGTTCACTAACTAGTCTTGATACAACTGCATTTAATAGTAACACTAATTTGACTCAAATAACATTAACTTCTCCAAAAGACTTGCCTGGTTGGCCAAATGGTGGAACAGTTGATGGTAAAACAGTTACTTATGAAAGATAGATTTTTCTATCTTTTTTTCTTTTATAGTTGTATAATAAATATTATTGGAGGGATATTACTATGAATAATCAAAATATTATAAATGAAATACGTAGTAAAATAGATATAGTTGATTTAATTAGCGAATATGTTCCTCTATCTCAAAAGGGCAAAAACTATTTTGGAGTTTGTCCTTTTCACAATGATACTAATCCTTCTATGAGTGTATCTAGAGAAAAGCAAATTTATAAATGTTTCTCTTGTGGTGCAAGTGGCAATATATTTACATTTGTTAGTGAATATGAAAATATCTCTTTTAAAGAAGCACTTAACCTTTTAGCAAATAAAATTGGATATAAGATAGACACAGGTAAAAGTTATACTAAACCAGATTTATATAAAAAATATTATGATATGTATGATCTTGCTACTAAATTTTATCAAAATAATATTAATACTCATGAAGGAAAAGAAGCTAAAGAATATTTAAAAAACAGACAAATAAATGAAGAAATAATAAAAAAATTTCAAGTGGGATTTTCTCTTGATAAAAAAAATTCATTAATTGAACTTTTAATAAAAAAAGGATATACAGTAAAAGAACTTGTTCAATATGGTCTTGCAGTAGAGGACCACGATGTTTATATAAATCGTATAATGTTTCCGCTATATGATACAACAGGTAGAGTAGTTGCATTTAGTGGAAGAATATATGGAAATTCTAAACTTAATAAATATGTAAATACAAAAGAAACTCCAATATTTAAAAAAGGACAATGCTTATATAATTATCATATTGCAAAAGAAGCATCACGTAAAAAAGGATTTGTAATAATAATGGAAGGATTTATGGATGTTATTAGAGCAAGTACTATAGGATATGATAATGTAGTTGCATTAATGGGAACAGCACTTACTAGTGAACAACTTGGGTTAATAAAAAGGTTATCACTAAATATAATATTATGTTTTGATGGAGATGGAGCCGGAGAACATGCAACTATGAGTGCTGGAGAACAATTAGAAAAAATCGGAATAAATCCTAAAGTAATCGCATTAACTGGAGGAGATGATCCTGATACATTCATAATTAAAAACGGAAAAGAAAGATTTGATTCTCTAGTAGAATCAGCTATTAATTTTAGTGATTATAAAATAAAAGCTTTAAAAAGTGGAGTAAATTTTCAAAGTGATATAGAACTTTCTAACTATATTGATAAGGTAATTAAAGAAGTAAGTTTAATAAAAGATGACATAAGAAGAGAGATAATACTAAAAAAACTTGCAATTGAAGTAAATATAGGGTATAATACCCTAGAAAAAAGGTTAGACAAGTATATATCTGAATCTAAGCCTGTAGAAGTGGTAAATCCAATTAAAAATAATGAAAAACCTCATTTGACTAGATATCAAAAGGCAGTTAATGCATTTCTTTATAACATGATGACTAATCCAGATGTAATAGAACGTTATAATAGAGAAAATATATGCTTTATAACTCCAGTTAATAGATATCTAGCTAATGAAATATCATTTTATTATGAAAAAATTGGTAGTATAAATATTGCAGATATGTATACCTATCTAGCTGATAAAGAAGAGTTATTAGCGCTTGTTAAAGAGATTACAGAAACAGATGAGTATGATTGTAGTGCAAAAGCAATTGATGATTATATAGATGTGATTAATGATTATAATAAGAGGCAAGAGATTAAACGCCTAAATGAGATGATAAGAAAAGAAAATGATCCAATGGAAAAATCAAAAATTGCTGAACAGATTAGGCTAATAAAAATTGGGGAGAGTAAGAATGGTTAACGAAATTAAAACTATTGAAGATAGAAAAAAATCTTTAATTAAAAAAGGTAAGGCTAATGGATATGTAACATATGAAGAAATGGCCGAAGAATTAAAAGGACTAGAAGTTGATTCTGATACCCTTGATGATTTATATAATACATTAGTTGAAAATCACATTGAAATTATATCTGAGACTACAGATAATTCTGAAGATGATAATGATGAAAATCCAAGTGACTTAGTTGTTGAAGATTTAACTCTATCTAAGGATATTAAAATAAATGATCCTGTTAGGATGTATTTAAAAGAAATAGGTAGAATTAATCTGCTTACTAGTGATGAAGAATTTGAATATGCACGTCTTGCTGAACAAGGTGATGAACATGCAAAAAAAATGCTTGCAGAATCAAATCTTCGTCTAGTAGTATCAATCGCAAAAAGATATGTTGGTAGAGGAATGCTTTTCCTTGATTTAATACAAGAAGGTAATATAGGACTTATGAAGGCAGTAGAAAAATTTGATCCAACTAAAGGATATAAGTTTTCTACATATGCTACTTGGTGGATTAGACAAGCTATAACAAGAGCTATCGCAGACCAAGCAAGAACTATACGTGTGCCTGTACATATGGTAGAAACAATTAATAAACTAGCACGTGTACAAAGACAACTAACACAAGAATTAAATCGTGAACCAACAGAAGAAGAAATTGCTAAGAAGTTAGGAGTAACTGTTGACAAGGTTCGCGAAGTATATAAAATAAGTCAAGATCCAGTTTCCCTAGAAACTCCAATTGGTGAAGAAGATGATTCTCATTTAGGTGATTTCATTAAAGATGAAAGAACTATGTCACCAGAGGAGTATGCAACAGTAGAACTTTTAAAAGAAGAATTAGCTAGCGTATTATTAACATTAACTGAACGTGAAGAAAAAGTATTAAGACTTCGCTTTGGTCTTGATGATGGACAATGCAGGACACTAGAAGAAGTTGGACAAATATTTGGCGTTACAAGAGAAAGAATTCGTCAGATTGAAGCTAAAGCATTAAGAAAACTTCGTCATCCATCACGTTCAAGAAAACTTAAGGATTTCTTGATCGATTAATGAAAATTAATAATAGACTTAAAAATGTAGCTAATTTTGTTTTAAAAGATTCGAATGTGATAGATGTAGGCTGTGATCATGCGTTATTATGTATCTATTTAGCAAGTAATTATCCTAATATGAGGCTTATTGCATCTGATGTAAGAGAAGGACCTCTTAAACAAGCAAAAGCAAACATAGAAAAGTATGGCTTAGAAGATAGGATTACACTTAAATTAGGCGATGGAATTGCTACTATAGATAATGATACGAATGTTATTGTTATATCTGGCATGGGTGGTATTACAATTGCTGATATTATAACAAAAAATAAAGAAAAATTAGATAAAATAGATCAGATAGTTGTATCTCCTAATAATGATTTCTATGCAGTAAGAAGTGAAATTACAAAATTAGGCTTTATAATTGATAGAGAAGAAGTAATAAAAGAAAGAGATAAATTTTATTTAATAATTAGTTTTGTCAAAGGAAAGAAAAAATATAAAAAAAGAGAACTTTACTTTGGAAGTAAATGTATCTTATATGATAAAACCCTAAGAGAGTATTATAAAGGACAATTCCTATTACTATTTAACAAATATTCTAGACTTCCTGATAAAAGAATATTTGCAAAGCATAAAATAAAAGTTAAAATAGATATGCTAGCAGATGATATAGATATGTTAGATAAAAAACAAGCAAAAGAAGAGAAAAAAGCAAGAAAAGAAGCAAAAAGACTTGCAAGAATAGAAAAAAGACAAGCTAAGAAAGAAAAGAAGAAATTAAAGAAAAGTAAATATGAAATGCACCCCTTAGAGTAGACATAAATTAAA
>ULOC01031548.1_pt1 | contig 11434 bp, 6 predicted proteins | sample 1952181 | NCBI WGS metagenome assembly ULOC01 (sample SAMEA4835592, study PRJEB28245) | human gut metagenome | biome: gut microbiome; material: fecal sample | place: Denmark | collected 2008
CTCTCCACGCGGTAAGTCAAACGCAGAAGTAATGCGTTTCTGCCAGGCATTCATGCTGGAATTGTGGCGCCACATCGGTCCTGAAACTGACGTTCCTGCCGGTGATATAGGTGTAGGCGGTCGTGAAGTAGGTTATATGTTCGGTATGTACAAAAAACTGACTCGCGAATTCAGTGGTGTATTGACTGGTAAAGGCCGTGAATTTGGTGGTTCACTTATCCGTCCGGAAGCTACAGGTTACGGTAACATCTATTTCTTGCTGGAAATGCTGAAAACTCGTAACATCGACATCAAGGGTAAGACTTGTCTGGTATCTGGTTCAGGAAACGTAGCACAGTATACTGTAGAAAAACTAATCCAGTTGGGTGCTAAAGTAGTTACCATGTCCGACTCTGATGGTTACATCTATGACCCGGACGGTATCGACCGCGAAAAACTGGATTACATCATGGAATTGAAGAACCTCTATCGCGGACGTATCCGTGAATATGCAGAAAAATACGGTTGCAAGTATGTAGCAGGTGCTCGTCCATGGAATGAAAAAGCAGACATCGCTCTTCCTTCTGCCACTCAGAATGAAATCAACGGTGACGATGCTAAAGCACTGGTAGCAAACGGTGTATTTGCAGTATCAGAAGGAGCCAACATGCCTTCTACTCCAGAAGCAATCCGCGTATTCCAGGATGCGAAGATTCTTTACGCTCCGGGTAAGGCTGCCAATGCAGGTGGTGTATCAGTATCAGGTCTGGAAATGACACAGAACTCCATCAAGCTGAGCTGGACTCAGGAAGAAGTGGACGAAAAGCTGAAGAGCATCATGAAGAACATCCACGAAGCCTGCGTGAAATACGGTACAGAACCCGATGGTTATATCAACTATGTGAAGGGTGCTAACGTAGCCGGATTCATGAAAGTAGCTAACGCTATGATGGCTCAGGGTATTGTATAACGCTTGATTTTAAAATTACAATAAAACCGGGTGAGAACTTGAATATTTCAAGGTTTCACCCGGTTTTTTCGTATGAGTACCATTCAATCAAGCTGATTCGTCATACAATTTGGAAAAAAGCAAATTTAAATCCACAAAAAAATCCCTTGCTCCTCCCAATAAAAAGGAAAAAGCAAGGGATTTTCTATAAAGAATTATTCGAGTCTATTATACTACTCATCGTAATCGTATTCGAAACTGAAATCATCTACCCACATCGTAGAACCTGCACCTCCTGTGAAATAATCACCGTATTTGCTGGCCGAACAAACAATCAGCAAATACTTCGGCACACGACTGGTAGAACGATAATCCAAATCTATTTCGAATTCTTTATAAGCTGACACAGTCTCCGCACAATTCATTTCACCGTATGCGATGATATTCGGGTCATTCTTATCAAAATACTTTGAATTGCTCGGATTAGTACGTATTTCTACAGGTTCACTCCAGTCTCCTAGCGCAATCCAGACAATACAGGTATCCGGTTCTCCGATTAACGCTTTATGGGCCTCATCTGCATTATCAATTGTGGCTACCGTATATTTGAAATGTCCTTTCAATTTAGTGGGCCGGGCAGAGAATTCACGTCCGAAACCTAAAATACCATTCGTCCCATCCGTTTCTTTATATTCACCAATAAATAAATTACCTGCAGCAAACTTAACTACAACCTTTTTAGATTCTAGTTTTGCGGCATATTTACCAGTACTACTAGGGCATATATCTTCTGTAGACAAAGTAATATTATATTTCTCACCTATAGTAGTACTGCCCCAATTACCAGTATCCCACCATCGGTTCTCTCCTTCTTTCCAAGGACAGATTACTTTTCCCTCCTGATGCCAATCTTCAAACCCCATATTCGGAATCGTCGCTTCTTCTCCCGTTGTGAAAGTTGTTTCTTCTCCATATTCTTCACCGGAATAAGCACGACACACATACGTAGTATTGGCCTGAAGATGAATGATACGAGCCGTAAAGTTTCCTCCATCCTGAGTTACATTTGCCGCATCTACCTTTATCCAGTCAGCATCTCCTTCTTTCTTATATTCACAGCCATTTTCTTGACCTACCAAACCAAATCCATGAACCCAAGCTACATTTGTCCATTCATCCACACTGTTCACTCCCACCTTAATGTCCGACAGATTGACATACAAAGTCCATTCTTCATCCAGAAAATCACTGTATTTCACCCGCACCTTTGTAGTGGCAAAATTATCTTTTCTTGTCCAGTACAACAAAGGAACTTCCGTCTTTCCATTTATGGTAGAACCTGTAGGACCAAGTTTCAAGTCTGTCAAATCTATAATATCCAATCCTTGCTCCAAGGGGATATTTACAGATGCCTCATGCGTCTCAGGATAAAAATGAGCCTGCCCCACTTGGCCAGCCACAGTAAATGAACGTGCTATATTCTGAGTAGCCTCTATCGTCCAGTCATAATCCTGATACAATGACAACGTCACTTTCAACGGTTTCGTCAAATCCAAGATAGCATCCGGTCCAATCGTTGCTTTTCCTCCTTCCGTCAGTTCCAAGGTCTGCACTTTCACTTTCTTGGGATTCACTGTTTCTCCCAGTTCCAGCGTCACTTTCCGGTCTTCATTCGAAATCACAGCACTTCCCACCTGTCCTTCCACAGTCATCCCTGTAATATAAAGTTTCACCGTAGGATAAGGCAAGTCATTCTGAATGCATGCCACCAGTAGACAAGCAGCTAGACAAGCCACTATGCTTACTATTTTATATGTCAAAATCTTCCTTTTCATCAGATACATACCGTTATACCAATATTAATATTCAGCAGGTTAATCTTGAAATTTGCCCCACTGTTTGTTCGTTTTCCAACTTCACCGGAACTTTTCCTCTGCTTTTCCCAGTTATAAGTAAAACCTGCCACACCAAAAGACACCTCAGCTCCCACATTTGGCATAATGGCTATCGCTATACCGGGGTTGAGTCCGACATTCAACTGGTTAATTGAAGTGTCTGTATATTTCAAAGTTTCTCCTGAACCTCTCGAAAAACGTGTGGAACCAGAACTATAACCTATTGAAGTCTCATTAAACAATCCGAATACTCCTTTCGGGTCCAGACCGATATAAGACCGATGGAAGAAACTGACGGAATACGCGTCATCTGTATATTTAATGTCCTTTAAAGCTAATTCCAAATCCTCTATATTCAGAGACAAGTTGTTTAGTCCTCCTGAAATACGAGAATATCCAAACTTCAAACCAACCACTGTGTTATCTTTTATGGCATATCCCACAAAAGGTTTTATCGACAAAGTCCGCAAATTCAAATCTATATCTTTCAACAAAGAAAACAACAGCCTACTATTATCACTTTCAAAATTAAACACAGAGATTGTTACCCCCCCTATCCATTTGTGCTTCGGAATAAACCGGTAATTTGTAATTCCACGGTCATACCGTCCTACCGGCTTCGTATAAATAATTCGGGAAGAATCTACCGGCATTTTTGTTGCTGCCATCGGCACGTACACGGTATCATGTACTACCACCACTTTGTATTGTTCAACGGAATCCCCACGAACTACAGAGACCGCTTCGCTTGTCTGAGCATTCATTTGCAAACATCCCAAACAAGTCAACAAAAACATACTTATATATAATAACTTCATCATGCTTACAAATAAAATGCGATTCCCAGACCTATTGAGAAAATATTAATCTTAAAATTTGCCGAGGTCGATGACTGTTCTCCCGTCTCCACCTGGTTTGTTATCTGGCGTTTCTTGCTCAGATCAATTCCCAGTACCCCAATGCTTACTTCCACGGCCGTATAATTATTGATAAAGGCCACCATACCCGGAGATACGCCAAAAGCCAAATCAGTCGATTTAGAGTATGTACCGGTCAAGGCTTCGCCCTTTCCGTTCGCCACCTTTGATTGACTTCCACCTATTTCCAGCTGCGTTTCACTGAATATGGCAAAGCGCTTGCTATCTCCCAACGGGATATAATTCCGGAAAACAGCCATAGCCGAATACGAATGTTTCAGCTGATACAGATTGTTAATGTCAAACTGATTGTCATCATCCAGATTCAGCTGGGTTTCATCCATCCGCACCAAAGTACGTCCATACTTGAAACGGCCTCCCAATGCCATGTTGTCTTTCAAGGCATAGGCAAACATCGGACTCACCTTAAACGAATATCCGTCTGCATTGATTTTCTCAAAAATCAAGAAATCATAATTATTTTCCGTATGTTCTGAATATGAAACAGAACTACCCACAATCCACTGTCCTTTCGGTACAAAGACCTTAGGAGGGAGTTTTTTCTGCGTATCTTGCGCATATACTCCCAAGGCTGTACACAAAAGACATATTATATACAATAACTTTTTCACAAATCTATCTACTTATTATTCATAAATCAATTCCATATCATCAAGCCACATTGTACTACCACTACTACCCTGAAAATAATCACCAAACTTGCTGGCAGCAGCAACCAATACAATTCGATTGGGCACCTCATCTAATTTACGATAATCTATAGGTATAGTAAACTCTATCATTCCATTACCAGATGTGCTATTTTCCCAAGTTTGCTCCCCATAGGCAATAATATTAGTCGCATTCTTATCAAAATACTTTTGATTCTTTGTTCTCACAATACAAGACCATGTAGAACCATCATCATAACTTTCACCATCTCCAGATGTTAATGCTATATAAATTATCCCAATATCTTGTTGACCTTTGCTAATCATATTTCCACCTTTATCAACCACCCCCGACTCATAACGTATATAACCACGTAGGGCCTTCGGACGAGATGTAAATGAACGACCAAATCCTAACACTCCATGTCCTGTAAAAACATCCATTTCTGTTTTTAAATATTTTCCAATAAAAATATTACCTGCAGCAAATTGAGTTACAATAACTTGAGACTTTAATTTAGCAGAATATTTTCCTGAATGCTTATATGTCTCATCGGGCAAAGTAATATTTCCTCCCAAAGTAGATGCTCCCTCATTTCCTGAATCCCAAAACATGTCTTCTCCATCAGCATAAATATGTTTAGGCGAATCACCTGACCAAGATTCAAAACTAGCATTAGGCAATTGTAATGCAACTTCTGTCGTAAATTCACAAGTCACAGAAGATGCCTGTTCTCCATCCATTGCCTGATATTCGTAGGTTGTTCCCGGGGTCAACCCTGTAATCTCTTTGCTAAAGGCATCTTCCGACAACTCTATATCACTAACCCTTGTCCATTCAGTCGATCCTTTCACCCGGTAACGGAACCCCGGAGTAAATGACAACTCTCTCAGTGCCGTACCATGCAAAGTAGCTTTTGAAGTCCAGACTTCATAAGGTTCAACTGCATCCGTTCTTACTGTAGCATCTGAAGCCACAATGGTCCATACAACTTTCCGGCTCTTCTTTTCCGCATCTACTGCCTCTATAGTCGTTTCCACACTTCCCTCAGAGGCCGTCATCTTTGCAATCAGCTCACTTGAAAAATGAATCGTCCAGACATCTCCATTTGAACCCTGCGTCTTTTCAATTGAAATTCCAAAACTCTTCCACGTTTCCGTTCCCTGTTCATCCAGCGTCACCACATCCAACTGATTTCCACTTCCTCCCCAATCTGTAAACCGGTCATTCTGGAATACCAGACTTGCCAAGGAAGCAGACGTAGACACCTGTATGTCATAATCAGCCTGTGTATTGAGTTCTAAATACAGGGGGTGTTCCAAATCATAAAGCTGTTCTTCTGCATCTTTACAAACAATTACCGGACGCTGCTTCAATGTAATAGTATAGGTATCACCCAAAGGAACATCTTCCACTTCGATATTCAAGGCAGCTCCTCCTGTAGGCCCTGACTGCATTTCTTTATAACTATAGGTTAGGTTATAAAGTGTAGACGGATTCAAGTCTGACAATTCAGAAGAACTTTCATAAGACTTTCCTCCCAAAGTAGTAGCAGTAAACTTGCAAGTCAGTTTCCGGTTATCTTCCGGCAAACTGAAATATCCTTTGGCATCTGCATTCGTGGAAGAATATACCAACTCTCCTGTAGACGAAGTCACAGTCACTTGATAATCTTCATTGAAAACTTGCTTTAAAGATTCATCCCATACAATAGCTACCACTGTATTGGCTATGCCGCAGTTCACTTCTACGTTGCTGACCGCCCCTTTTTCAATGCGAAACTCCTTTCTGCCTTCAAAAAAGCGCTTATCAAATGAAGCAGCCACCGAATCACCAGCAGTCACTCTGACAGAATAGTCTCCACTTGCCAACTGAATCTGTGAAGGCACCTGATCGATGCCCTGATATTTCTGTACCAATGTTTCTCCGCTATAAATACGGACCTTGCAGTCTTGCGACAAGACTGCCTCTGTTTCCTCCGACAAACTTCTGGAAACCACATTCACCTTATCCGAAACACCGATAGATAAATTCAATGTTCCATCTGCTTCAGACAAATCGCTGCCTTCTTTGCAAGAAAAAAGACTTACAAAAAGCAAGCACAATTGTATTATGACAAATTTTCTACACATTGCTATTTATTTTTTCGGAATATTTATCACCAATGATTTCGACAGTTGATTTCCTTGGTTATCTGTTACCGTAATTTGAAACGTATGCTCGCCTTCAAATTTTAATAACAATGAGGTAAAACTACTTATATCAAAATCCAACACGGTTTTATTCAACACATTCGCATCAAGAGGAAGACCTAATTCAGTTAACATATCTTTCGTATCATCCAACATTGTATCTGAGTGAGCCAAATCGAACTCGCCCAAAGCTGTACCAATGCCATTAAAGTCCTCATTATTCGATGAAATCTTCACTTTCAAATTTTGTATTCCTGATTGAGTCTCTATTCCAACAATTAAAGAAGTCTGTTCTGTTACAGTTTGTGGCAAATCAATATCAAAAGATTTATCTCCCAAAATTTTACCAGTGATAGATATAGCATTCTCACCCACTTCTCCACCTTCATTTCCGGTTGGGAAATCATTAATCCCGGGTTCCGTTCCTGGATATACATTCACCGTTTCATCCGAACCAATCATCGATGAATCCAAGGCTATCGAGATTTTCAGGGCACCGCCAGCCACCACACCAGTATTCTCAGAACTTTCAGTGCCATCACTTACCGGAACAAACTGATATTTAATCACATTATGTACCCCACTTTTCACATTGTCAATGTGCTCGCTGTAATCGATTGCTTCTCCATCAATCGTTCCTGTCAGATTTACCACCAGTGAAGCGGTTTCATCCTCTGGAGCAATCAAATAAGCTGCACGAGTCTCTGTTGCCGGAATCTGCAATGAATTTTCTCCTATTGAAAGCGTTGTCACCACATCGTCCGACATTTTATTTTTAAAAGCCTCCTCATATTCTATCGTGAACATCATATTCGCCAGCTTGCAAGATATTGTCGGTACATCTGTTACCTCATTCTCCTTTACTTCACAAGTGACAGTTCCTTCATAATACGGTGCCTCAAAACCATTGGCAGGTTCCGCAGCCGATTTCACTTCCACTGTATAAGTCCCCACACTCAAAGAAACGACTTCAGGCATCTCGCTATAAGTCCACTGCCCTGCCTGCTGAGAATACTTATCGTAGATAGTCACAATGTAATTACTTAAATCCACTCCAGACTCTGCACGCGAATCTAAATATACCACGTCAACATCCGTATCCACTCCTACTTTCAGGGTAGACAGTTTCAACTCTCCTTTCGTGTTCACAATGTTGTCCATCGACTCTGAATGACAAGCACAGAAAAACAGTGTGCTTGCAAGCAGCGTAAAACAGATAAAAAATATTTTTTTCATATATCGGCTTTTTATTTTATTCATAAATTAATTCTACATCGTCTACTGTTAAGATACTTCCTATATGTCGAGAATCGCCATAACCACTAAAAGCAGCATCCCATCCACTATATCCCTGAATTGCAAGAGTTTGAGGATTTTCACTGGTAGATGACATAAATACAATCGTTATTTTCGTAGCTTGTTTAGTTAAGTCAGTATAAGTAATAATGACCTTATCATCTGTTTTATATTGAGACACGGCCTCATCAATCAACAATTCTCCATAACCAATAGTCTCATCTCCACTATAAACAGTGATATAAGCCTTAGCTTTATCAGACCCATACGGATAATACTTATAAACAAATTTCAAGGCTGAAGGTCTTGTCCTGAATGAGTGTCCTAAATTCATACCTGCACTTACATCATAAGTGCCAATAAACAAACACCCTGCAGTTCTATTTTGTGTATCATTTCCAAAAGCACTCCAGTTATTCTTACCCCATCCAACAGTCGCAATTTCCATCGCTGTCTGCCCCTCATAAGACTTATCAAGCATGCCATCAGTAATTTCACTTACACCAAAATCAGATGCATTACCATATTGCTTAACATGCCAGCTCGCAGTATGAGTTTCTGTTGCATTGGTAGGTATCACCCCAGCATAAGCTGCATAATACCAAGAATAATCTCCTTTAGGCTGAGTTGTCAGAGCATTCGTTGTACTCCACCATTTATCCGACTCATTTTGTAAATATGGGTAGAAAGAATATATCTTTTTTCCTCCAAAGCTACTTTTCTCCCATACCATTTCTGAATACCAATCTTCAAACCCACGGTTACCCACTTGCGCTTTTGCCTCAGTTAAGATTTGTAAGTCTTCAGAATAAGCAGAAGGTTCTCCATTCCGTTTATATGCAGCTCTCAAAGTATATTCTACTCCGCTTTCTTCCGTAGCCCCATCTCCCATTCCAGTCAATAAAAACAATCCGGTATTTTCATCATAAGATTGGTTAGGCCATGCTTTCCACTCTCCTCCTTCCTCATATTGAATTTCTACATTAGAAGGTGATATTGTCTCCGAAATCGGATTTTCTTCAGAAGGCTTTACTTGCACATACGCTTTCGTCGCCCATACATCCGCATCCCCATTCTTCAATGACAAGGCTATTTCGGCTTTTTCTATCTTAAAGGTCTTTTCTATGACTTTCGTACCGTATTCCGCTTTCAACTTGACATCATGCTCCGTATCCGTCAAAGACTCCGGATAGGTCAACGTCACTGTATGCGTCGTACCTTCAGTCACAATCTGCACATTGCCTGCATCAAACTGCTGATACATTCCTGTACCAGAAATATCATAATAGAACTTCACTTTAGACGCATCTCCCTCCAAGGTCATCGTAAAAGTGGCAGAAGTACTGGCATAAGGAACAGACTCCGGTAAATCAATGGCAAAACCATTATTGCGTGTCACCACAATCAATGAAAGGTCCTCAGAAACCTTTGTCAATTTATCTGTCGCACTCAGTGTAAATGTATGCGTTTCCTTGTTTTCAGAAGTACAATTCAAATTAGGTACCAACTGCTGGAAATCAATTGAAGCAATTTTATCAGGATTGCGTTCCAACCCTTTGGTCACTAATCCCAATTTGGTCATTAATTGAGATTGTTCCGGCGTCAGGTTCATCAGATCCACGCTTTCCGGCCAACCAAGCTCCTGCAAGGCAACCGACTTCGTAATCAATTCACATTTAGCCAACCCTGCCGGGGCATTCAAATATGCATCCAATTTTTCAGAGAAATCAGCTCCTTCCAGTACCTCCAACTGATTGCCGGAAGTAAATCCATGCGGAGTGAATGCCGGGGGCTCTGCACTTAAAGCCTCATCTGAAATATTAACCTCCACATTCTGGGCTGAAGATGGATTATCATTAAATATAATCTTCAAAGAAGCAGTAGAAGCATCTACATCCATGGTCAAACGATATTCATGCTTTGCTTCTGCCGTAAAGTTTTTAGGGTTCAAGGTCACCTTCTGGGAAATTCCCTGACGGGTCACCTCCAGATACACTCCTAAATCACCTGGTACAAAATAAGCACCCCGTGATTCGTCGGACTCATAAACCACTTTATTTCCTCGTGAAGAACTGATGTATGCACTGTAAGAAGAGAAATAAGACTTGAATTCATCCGTATAAGTTATCGACACTTTTGCCTTATTGATTGTACAAGTCACCGAAGCCTCTGCGGTTTCCTCCTTGCGTACCTCCACATTTGTACTTCCTTGATAACTAATGGCATCGAAACCCTCCGCCTCCGCATCTCCATACGATGCAGTCACTGTATAGGTTCCCACCGAAATGGATACCGGATGGAATTCACTGAAACTGTCCCATGAACCTACGACTCCTTTATCCGCCGACTCTATCGTCAGACCAAAGTCATTCACATCAGGCACAGTTCCTTCTTCAACCGACCGCGAAACTTCATCAGACAAAGTCGGGTCTGCACTAACTCTCACATCTATACGTCCTTCCAATGAATTTCGAGGCTCATCTTTTGCACATGATGCCAGCCCCAAAAAGCACAAGGACAACACTCCGTAATAAATTTTCTTCATTTTACCTCTAAGAAACTGGATTTTTTTCCGTGTGCAAAGTAACACCAATTCTAAAATCCTCACAAGGTCTTTTTTTTTGATTTTTGGCTGATTTTTAAAACAGCATGAAAGAAATAACGGTAATATGCCTGATAACTATGGGATAACCTATATATAATAGACAAAGAGTTAGTCTATTTTTTAGATACGCCATCAATCAACCACAAAGATTTATCGCCTGCACACCTGCTTCAATCCGTTTTTTATCTATCTTTGCGGAAAACTGAATACCATGGAAAAAGAACTTCCCAAAATCGACCTGCCGGAAGAATGGCTCATCGGCACCGGCATCAGTAAGGAATTGCTGGGACTCTACACCAATTATCCGGTACGACTGAAATGTGAAATCTTCGTGCTTTGCATGTCTGGTGAAGTAGAAGCCTCAGTCAACTTAAATAAGATAAAGGTGGAAGCTCACGACTTTATCACCCTCACTCCTGGAAGCATCTTCCAGATAAACGACATCAAAGGCGATTTGAATATCTACTTCGGCGGATTCTCGTCCGAATATATGGAACACAACATCCAGTCGCATTCCTTTCTCGACACCATGTACCTCACGCTTGGACGCCCCGTCATCCGCTTGAAACCGGAAGGTGCCAAAATGATGGAGGAGTACATGCAGCTGCTTATCAAGATGTATGAATTCCTTCCGGAGAAAATAAGACCGGAAATTGCGACCAATCTGTATGCCGACATACATAAAGGTATATCTATCCTCTATCGGAACAAGACCGACGAAGTACATCCGTTATCAAAAAGCGAGCTGATTTGCCGTAACTTTGCCCAGCTGGTCATACAGCATTACAACCAGACGCGCAACGTGGCATGGTATGCACAGAAGCTACAGATTACCCACGCCCACCTGTGCACGACGGTGAAGCAGATTACGGGAAAGACCTGCGTGGACATCATTTCGTCCATGGTCATCATGGATGCCAAGTCGCAGC
>ULOC01034751.1_pt1 | contig 11400 bp, 9 predicted proteins | sample 1952181 | NCBI WGS metagenome assembly ULOC01 (sample SAMEA4835592, study PRJEB28245) | human gut metagenome | biome: gut microbiome; material: fecal sample | place: Denmark | collected 2008
TGATTTATCAAAATTTTTATCACGAAATAGAGTTAATGATAGTTTTAAAAGAGGATGTTTCTTACATTTGATGACAGATTATCTATTTTATAACAAATATATTGATACTTGGTCAAAATCAATTTATAATGATTATGATATATTAAATAATGAATTGATTGAAAAATATAAATTAGAGATTCCAGAAAATGCAAAAGTAAGTATACTTCCAACTGAAAATAAAAAGCTTACAATTTTATCTGAAAACTTAGTAGACAAATTTATATCTGATGTATCAGATTTTGATATAGATAAAGTTGCTAAAGAAATTGAAGAAAATCCAGAAAAATGGACAACTTTTAGACCACTTAAGATAGTATAAATTTATAAATAATAGGAGGACGTTATGAAAATTATTTTAAAAGATGGCTCAAGTATTGAAGCCGAAAAAGGAATTAGCATTTTAGAACTTGCTAAAAAAATTAGTGAAGGACTTGCAAGAGTCGCAACAGCAGGAAGAGTTAATGGAGAGGTAAAAGATTTAAGATATAAAATTGAAGAAGATGGAGCTAATGTTGAAATATTAACATTTGAAAATGACTTAGATGGTAAAAAAGCATATTGGCACACAACATCACATATAATGGCACAAGCAATTAAAAGAATATTTGGAAATGATGTTAAACTTGCAATTGGTCCATCAATAGATGAGGGATTTTATTATGACTTTGATATTGAAAAAGCATTTTCTGATGAGGACAAAGCAAAAATAGAAGAAGAAATGAAGAAAATTATAAAAGAGGATTTACCAATTGAAAGATTTTCTTTGCCAAAAGCAGAAGCCATAGAGCTTATGAAAGATGAGCCTTACAAGGTAGAATTAATAAATGAACTTCCAGAAGGAGAAGAAATTTCATTTTATAAACAGGGTGAATTTACAGATTTATGTGCTGGACCTCATTTAATGAGCACAGGAAAAGTTAAATGTATAAAACTTTTATCTTCATCAGGTGCATATTGGAGAGGAAATGAAAAAAATAAAATGCTTCAAAGAATTTATGCTATTTCTTTTCCAAAAGCTAGCCAACTTGAAGAACATCTTGCTTTACTTCAAGAGGCTAAAGAAAGAGATCACAGAAAAATAGGAAAACAACTTGACCTATTTATGACTCATGAACTTGTTGGTTCAGGACTTCCAATGTATTTACCTCATGGAGCAACAATTAGAAGATTACTTGAACAATATATTTTGAAAAAAGAAGTTAAACTTGGATATCAACATGTATATACTCCATCACTTGCAAATGTTGCACTATACAAAACAAGTGGACACTGGGATCATTACAAAGAGGATATGTTCCCTGTTATGAAAATGGATACTGAAGAAATGGTTTTAAGACCTATGAACTGTCCACATCATATGTTAATTTATAAAAATGCAATGCACTCATATAGAGATTTACCTATTAAAATTGGGGAACTTGCGCATGACTTTAGATATGAAGCAAGTGGTAGTGTTTGCGGACTTGAAAGAGTTAGAGAAATGTGTCAAAATGATGCTCATATTTTTGTAACACCTGAGCAAATTAAATCTGTATTTGGAGAGGTTGTTAATTTAATTCTTTCTGTATACAAAGATTTTGGATTTAAAGATTATAAATTTAGATTGTCTTTAAGAGACAAAGAAAATAAAGAAAAATATTTTGATGATGATGAAATGTGGGAGACAGCAGAAGGACAATTAAGAGAAATTTTAACAGAATTAAACCTTGATTTCTACGAAGCAAAAGGGGAAGCAGCATTTTATGGACCAAAACTTGATGTTCAAATTAAAACAGCAATTGGACATGATGTAACAATTTCTACTTGCCAACTTGACTTTTTATTACCACAGAGATTCGAACTTGAATATATTGGAGAAGATGGAAAGGCACACAGACCAATAGTTATCCATAGAGCAATTCTTGGAACTTTTGATAGATTTATTTCTTTCTTAATTGAAGAAACAAAAGGTGCATTCCCAACATGGCTTGCACCAGTACAAGTAAAAATACTTCCTATTACAGATAGACAACATGAATATGCAAAAGAACTTGCTCAAAAAATGATGGATGAAGATATTCGTGTTGAAGTTGATGATAGAAATGAAAAAATTGGATACAAAATTCGTGAAGCTCAAATGCAAAAAGTACCATATATGCTTGTTATTGGAGATAAAGAAATTGAAAACGGTTCTGTTGGAGTACGTTCAAGAAAAGACGGAGATATAGGAAAAATGAATCAAGATGAATTTATCGAAAAAGTTAAACATGAAGTTGAAACTTTTGCAAGAGATTAGAAAACGAAATTACTCTGTTGTATGTAAAAATTACTTTTGTGATTTTTACATAACAAAGTATTATTAAAGCAAAGATTACGGTTACATACTATCTAAAAGTATGCAACCGTACATTTAAAATATATGCCATATGGAAGGAATGAGATTAAATGGCAAATAAAACTAAAGTGTATGCTTTTGTAGGACCATCAGGTACAGGTAAAAGCTACCGTGCACAAATGGTTGCTGGTGAAAATGACATACATTATATTATTGATGATGGTTTGCTTATACGTGATAATGATGTTATTGCAGGAGTTAGCGCAAAAAAAGCACCAACAAAAATAGAAACAGTAAAAAGAGCAATTTTTATTGATGAAAAAGAAAGAAAAGAAATGAGAGAGGCCCTAAAAAAGTTTAAGCCTGAATCAATTTTAATCTTAGGAACATCTGATGATATGGTAGAAAAAATTGCTACAAATTTAGGATTAGAAGTTCCAGAAAAAACAATATACATAAATCAAGTTGCGACAGAAACAGAAATGGAAACAGCTAAAAGAATTCGCACAACAGAAGGAAAACATGTTATTCCTGTTCCAACATTTGAGATAAAAAGAGATTTTTCTGGATATATTTTAGATCCACTTCAAATTTTTAAGTTTAACTCTAAAACAAATGAGCCATATATAGCCGAAAAATCAATAATTAGGCCAACTTTTAGCTATATGGGCAATTTTACAATTTCAGATACTGTTTTTAGGCAAATCGCTGAATATGTTGCAAGAAAAACAGAAGGAATAAACAGACTTTCAAGAATAAGAGTAGAGAGTACAATAAGTGGAATGATTATTTATATGGAAGTATATGTGGTTTATGGATACAATATTGTAAATGTTTTAAGAGAATTTAAGCAAAGAACAAAAAAAGAAATTGAAAGATTAACAACAATGAATGTGCAAGAAGTGTCGGTTATGGCAAAAGGTGTGTATATGCCAGAAAGTGAGGAAAAATAGATGTCATTTGTAGTTGCGATAGATGGACCTGCAGGAACTGGAAAAGGAACTGTTACAGCAAAACTTGCTAAAAAATTAAATTTAGTAAATATCGATACAGGTGCTACATACAGATGTGTAACACTTGCTATGCAAAATAAAAATGTAAAACTTGAGGATTTAGATGCAGTAAAAGAATTACTAGAAAATATAAAAATAGAGTTAAAACAAGAAAAAGGAAAACAGAAAGTTTTTCTTGATGGAGAAGATGTAACTGAAAAAATAAGAAGCAAAGAAGTTACAAAAATGGTATCACAAGTATCAAGTATAAAAGAGGTAAGACTTGCGATGTCTGGCCTTCAAAGAAAAATGGCAGAAGGCAAGGAAGTTATAATGGAAGGAAGAGACATTGGAACATATGTATTTCCTCTTGCTGATGTTAAAATTTATTTAGATGCTGATGTAGAAGAAAGAGCTAAAAGAAGATATAAACAAAATCAAGAAAAAGGAATAGATATGAGCTATGACGAGATTTTGGAAAATATCAAAAAAAGAGATGAAAATGACAAAAACAAAGAAATTGGTGCTCTTAAAGTTGCAACAGATGCAGTTGTAATTGATACTACAAATATGACAATTAAAGAGGTTGTTTCAAAAATAGAAAAAATTATAAAAGCAAAGAAGAAAAGTCAAAGAATGCTTGAGAAAATATATTCTATTAGACCTGAAACACCATGGAAAAAGTTTGTAAGAACATGTACGAAAGGCTTTTTAGCAGGACTTTATCATATTGCATTTAGAGTAAGAGTTACTGGAAAAATTCCTGATGAGGGTGCATATATTGTTTGTGCAAATCACATAAACTATCTTGATGCTGCTGCAATTGTATTACTTAATAAAAGAATGGTTAATTTTGTTGGAAAAGAAGATTTATTTAGATTTAGAATATTAAATTGGCTTGCACATGTTTTTGATATTATTCCTATAAAAAGAAATATGCAAGATATGGAAGCAATGAAAAGATGTCTTAAAGTAGTAAAATCTGGTGGTGTACTTGGAATTTTTCCAGAGGGAACACGAAAAGGAATGGCTAAAAATATGAAAGCAAAAAATGGTGCTGCATATATGGCAATAAAAACTGGAGTGCCTGTTATTCCGGTTGGAATTTATGGTAGCTTTAAGCCATTTTCTAAAGTGTATGTAAATTATGGAGAGCCTATTGATTTAAGTAGTTACAAAGGTAAAGATAAAGAGCTACAAGATGAAGCTACAAAATTGATTATGGATCAAATAGTTATGTTGACAAAGAAGGAAAGTTAGAGTATAATATGGAATTAGATTTTTATGAGAAAAAAGAGAAGGGGTAATATAAATGAATAACAAAAATATTAGAAACGTAGCAATTATAGCACACGTTGATCACGGAAAAACAACACTTGTAGATGCTTTATTAAAACAAAGCCATGTTTTTAGAGATAATGAGCAAGTTGATGAAAGAGTAATGGATTCAAATGATCTTGAAAAAGAAAGAGGTATCACAATTCTTTCTAAAAATACATCTGTTATGTACAATGATGTAAAAATAAATATTGTTGATACACCAGGACATGCTGACTTCGGTGGAGAAGTAGAGCGTGTTTTAAAAATGGTTGATGGTGTTTTACTTTTAGTTGATGCTTTTGAAGGACCAATGCCACAAACAAGAGAGGTTTTGAAAAAATCTTTATCACTTAATTTAAAACCAATTGTAATTATAAATAAAATTGATAGACCTGGTGCAAATCCACTTAAAGTTGTTGACCAAGTTCTAGAGCTATTTATTGAATTAAATGCAAATGACGAACAACTTGATTTCCCTGTAATTTATGCATCTGCTAAAAATGGAATTGCTAAAATGCATTTGGAAGATGAATCTGATAATGTAAATTGCATTTTTGATACAATTATAAAAAATATTGAACCACCTGCATGTGACATGGATGGAGATACACAAATGCTTGTATCTAATATTGATTATGATGAATATCTTGGTAGACTTGCTGTTGGTAGAGTTGAAAGAGGAACAATTAAAGCAGGAAGCACAGTAGCAGTTTGCAAAAAAGATAAAACAGAGCAAGGAAAAATTGCAAAATTATTCACATATATGGGATTAAAAAGAGTTGAAGTTGAAGAAGTTAAAGCTGGAGATATAGTTTGCCTATCAGGTATTTCTGATATTAACATTGGAGATACAATTTGTGATGTAAACAATCCTGAGAAAATACCATTTGTTGATATTGATGAACCAACAGTTTCTATGACATTTAGTGTAAACAATGGACCTTTTGCAGGTAAAGAGGGACAATTTGTTACATCAAGGCATATTCGTGACAGATTATTTAAAGAGCTTGAAAGAAATGTAAGTTTAAGAGTTAAAGAAACAGATTCTGCAGATAGTTTTGAAGTTTGCGGACGTGGAGAACTTCACTTATCAGTTCTTATTGAGACAATGAGAAGAGAAGGATTTGAGCTTTTAGTTTCTCGTCCAAAAGTTATCTTTAAGGAGATTGATGGAGTAAAATGTGAGCCAATCGAAAGATTAGTTGTAAATGTTCCAGATGATTCTATAGGAAATGTTATCGAGAAATTAGGTAAAAGAAAAGCTGAGATGATTAACATGGAACCAGCTGAAGCAGGTCATACTAAAGTTGAGTTTAAGATTCCAGCAAGAGGATTAATTGGATATAGAACAGAGTTCTTAACAGATACAAAAGGTGTAGGAACAATGAATAGCATTTTTGATTGCTATGAGCCATATAAAGGTGAAGTTCAATCAAGAACAAGAGGTGTTTTAGTTGCATTTGAACAAGGAACATCTGTAACATATGGTTTATACAATGCTCAAGAAAGAGGAGAATTATTCATTGGTGCTGGTGTAGAAGTTTACGAAGGTATGATTGTTGGTATGAATTCAAGAAATGAAGATATTTCTATAAATGTATGTAAAGAAAAACATTTAACAAATACAAGAGCCTCTGGTTCTGATGATGCACTTCGTTTAGTTCCACCAATTCAATTATCACTTGAAAAAGCAATTGAATTTATCCAAGATGACGAACTTGTAGAAGTTACACCAAAAAATATTCGTTTAAGAAAGAAAATATTAGATACTAAGACACGTGAAAGAGAAGCAAGACGTACACAAGCATAATTAAATTTTTAAAGCCACGATTGTATTCGTGGCTTTATCTTTGAAATAAAAAAGAAAGGAAATCATGCCACTTAAGTGGAATCGATTAAGTAATAAGTATGAACGAAATAGAATTAGAGAAAATAAAACAAAAAGCATTGGAAGAGAAAATTCCAATTATTATGGATGACACATTAGAAGTAATTGACGAGATTTTAAGTAAAGATAAGCCGGAGAAGATACTTGAAATAGGTACAGCTGTTGGATATTCTGCAATATGTTTTTCTAAATACTTAAAAGAAAATGGAAGAATTGATACAATAGAAAGAGAAGAGGACAGAGTTATTCAGGCAAAGGAAAATATACAAAGAGCAGAGGTAGAAAAAAGAATTAACATTTTATTTGGAGATGCTGTTGAAATACTTCCAACCTTAAAAGATAAATATGATGTAATATTTATTGATGCTGCAAAAGGAAAATATCCATTTTTCTTAAAAGAAGCATTAAGAATGCTTAATAGCAATGGCATAATACTTGCAGATAATGTTTTGTATAAAGGATATGTAATGAGTGATTACAATAAACATAAACAACGTACAGCTGTAAGAAATTTAAGAGAGTTTTTAAAAGAACTTGATGAAAATGAAGAGCTTGAGGTTAAAGTTTTAGAAGTAGGAGATGGGCTTGCAATAGCTAGAAAAAAATAAAGAAAAAAGTATGCAGTTTGCTTCAAGAATTTGTACTGTCAAAGGTAATTTAATTTTGATTAAATAAGTAAAAAAGGAACCTAGAATTTTTCTAAGTTCCTTTTATGAGGATAATTCAGCGTTTAGCATGATAACTATTAATTAATGCTAAAACTTTTACATCTGTTACATTATTTGGAACGGGGTATTCGCAGTATATAGCTTCGGCAAGAAGCTCTTCAATATCATCATACCTTTTTTCAATTACTGCTTTTTCGAATAAATCGTTCCAGTGACTCCGATCTCTTTCTTCTTCCCATTCTGCCATCCGTTCACCATAAGTCTGCTTACGTACCATAAAAGATACCTCCTCATAATGTAATTAGTTAACGTAAATACAAATATATTATAACATAATTTTACATAAATGTCTACAAATACTTAATGTAAAGGTATATGAGTAAAAAATGATGCACATACATCACATAAGAAAACAAGCATAAATATATTTAAAATATAAAATTGTATTTTATATGGTATTTTTGAAATTAATATATTTATTTTTTTCTTAAAAAATGGATATAAATGATTAATAAAAATAATTGCTGAAATTCCCCAAACAAATGAATAAAAAATACTTATTCGTCCATTTAAATTAAAAAATTCATTTGTATAATCCCACCATTTTTGAGCAAATAGTGCATCTAAAAAATAGCTTACTACATATTCAAATATGGAAAACACTATAGCACTATAAAAGAATAGTTTTAAACTTTTTCCTCTGTATTTTGTAAAATATAAAATTAAAATTAATGCTCCAAAGCCATATATTGGACAGATTGGCCCATATAAAAATCCACGCTTGGTAAAATGTCCAAGTTCGTATAAACTATAAAATGTTTCTAACAGCCAACCTAAAAATGCAAATATTAAAAAATACATAAAATATATGTAAAATTTTGGAAGGCGTTTTCTTGTAGATTTATTTTCTGAAATTTCCATACGACATTCTCCTTGTGTAGATATATTATCAAATTTATTGCAAATGTGCAAGTGTTGTGATAATATAAATTGCAATAAAGAAAATATGAAGAATGGATGAAACAGATGAAAAATGTAGTAAAGAAAATCACAAAAAATAAGTGGAGCATATACATTGCAATTTTTGTAGTTGGCATATTAATTGCAATTCCGATGCTAAACATACAAATACTTGATACGCATGATGGAAAAATGCACATATTGAGAATAATTGGCCTAAAAAATAGTATGGAAAAATCTACATTTCCTTTTTTAATTCAACCTTATTATTGTAGAGACTTTGGATATAGCATGTGTTCTTTATATCCGCAACTTGTGGCATATATTCCGTATTTATTTGCAATGATTGTTAATTCTTTTAGTTTAGGCTTGAAAATATATGCAATTCTCACAATACCACTTTCGGGAATTTTTATGTATAATTTTGTAAAAGAAGTTACTAACAGAAAAGATATTTCATTTTTATCTGCTATTATATATATGACAATTTGGTATAGATTTGAAGATATATTTGTAAGGTTTGCAATTGGAGAATTTACTGCTTTTGTTTTTCTTCCAATTGTGTTTGAAGGGTTATATAGCCTTGTAAATGGAGATAGAAAGAAACATTTTTATATAGCAATTGGAGGGACTGGATTATTACTTTCACATACAATTACAACAGTATATACAATGGTTTTTTGTATTATTTATCTATTATTTAACTTTAGAAAAGTATGGAATAAAGAAACAGTAAAAACATGTATAATTAATGGTGTGTTTATTTTACTAATGTCTAGTATGTTTGTAATTCCACTTATTGAATATAAATCACAGGCTCAATATGCAATTTTTATGCCAAATGTAATAAGTACAAATGGAGAATATGCACAAAGCATGGCAATTGATATAAGGCAATTGTTTAGCGATAATATATATGAAAGCACACTTTCATATAATGTTGGAGTTGTAGCGGTATTTATGTTTGCAATTACAGTGCTTGCATGGAGAAAAATAAAGAAAGAATATAAAGATTTGTATATAACATTTTTTATATTTGCTTGTATATGTATAGACATGTGTACAAAATTTTTTCCATGGAAAATAATGCCACAATTTTTATGTAATATTCAATATCCATGGCGAATGATCGGATTTGCAATGTTCTTCTTAACCCCGATATTTGCTATTAATATATGTACATTATTAGATAAAATAAAAAATGAGAAAGTAAAGTATTGTATATATGTGGTATGTGTAACTATAATAATAGCTACAGCGTGCGTAAAAACAGCAAGCTATAAATACGAGGATAGCCAGCTTGATGAAAAATATGTACAAAGCATAGAAAACAATCCACAAATATCTCATTTTTCGCTTAATAGAGATTACATGCCATATAAAGCAATTAAAAAGCAATATACTTATGTTGATACAAGACTAGATACAATATATGTACTAAAAGGAAATACTGTAATTGAAAACATGAACAAAGATGGATTAAGTATGCAGGCTAAAATAAATAATGCTAAGGAAGGAGACATACTTGAACTTCCATATTTTTATTATCCAGGATACGAAATAGAATTGAAAGCAGGAGAAAACGAAATAAAAATAAATGCAAAAGAGTCAGAAAATGGGTTTGTGCAAATTACAATTCCAAGGGATATAGATTATGGAGAAATATATTTTAAGTACACAGGTACAATAATAGAAAAAATGGCATATATGATTTCTGCAGTTTCCTTAGTTATATTTATTGCATATGTTAATAAGGAAAAACATAACGCACAAAAAGAATAGGAGCATAATGCTCCTTGATTTTTATGTTAAACTGGTGTAAAATAGTATAGCAAGTAAAAATTGAAAGGAATGTAATAAAATATGAAAAAACCAGAACTTTTAGCACCAGCAGGTTCTTTTGAAAAAGCAAAAACAGCATTTTTGTATGGAGCAGATGCAGTATATTGTGGAACAGGGTCATTGTCACTAAGAAGCAGAGCAGAGGTAGATGATGATGATTTAGCCAAAACTATAAAATATGCTCACAGCATTGGAAAAAAAGTATATGCTGCAATAAATATATATGCTTGGGATGAATATTATGATGAAATAAAAAAACAAGCACAAATGCTTAATGATTTAAAAGTTGATGCAATTATTGCATCAGATGGTGGTGTAATAGAAGTATTAAAAGAATATGCACCAGATGTAGAAATTCATGTAAGCACACAAGCGAATACAGTAAGTTTGCATGCTGCAAATTTTTGGTATAAAAACGGAGCAAAAAGAGTAATACTTGGAAGAGAAATGAACAAAGAGCAAATAAGAAATATAATGGAGAATAAACCTAAAGACTTAGAAGTTGAGATGTTTATTCATGGAGCTATTTGTTTTGGATATTCTGGAAGATGCTTTTTGAGTGATTTCTTGGCTTCGAGAAGTGCAAACCTAGGCGATTGTGCACAAAGTTGCAGATGGGCATATAATGTTTATGTAGAAGAGCATAATAAACCTGGAAACTTAATGCCTGTTGAAACAGACGAGCATGGTACATACATATTTTCTTCTAAAGATATGTGCTTAGTTGAAAATTTACCAGAAATAATTCAAATGGGAATTGATAGCTTAAAAATAGAGGGAAGATTAAAAACAGAGTATTATTTAGCAAGCGTGGTAAATGCTTATAGAACAGCAATTGATGATTGCATGAATGATATTAAGAATTTTGATTCTTCAAAATATATGAAAGAGCTTGAAAAAACAAAAACAAGAGGTCTTACAAAATTCTATTTTGAAAGTAGAGATAACAAAGATTTTCAAGAATATGAAGGAAAACAATATAATCCTGATTATGAGTTTGGTGGTAAAGTACTTGAATACAATGAAGATAAATCTGTAATTGAAATAAAAAATAAGCTAATGGTTGGAGATACTATGCAAATTTTAATACCAAATGAAATCGAACCATATGAATTTACAATAGATAAATTATGGGATCCAGAAACAGGAGAAGAGGTAGAACATGTTAATCCAGGCAGGGCTGGACAAACAACTAAAATGCATCTACCTATCAAATGTGATTATGGCTGGATTATAAGGAGGAAGAAAACAAATTAGCAATGTAACCACATACCAAGAATAAAAGTATGGAAATAATACCAGCAATATCAAAGCCTATTGGTTCATACAAGACAAGTATTGAGCCAAGAGTAAAACCAATAATTGAATAAAATG
>ULOC01040347.1_pt1 | contig 11351 bp, 12 predicted proteins | sample 1952181 | NCBI WGS metagenome assembly ULOC01 (sample SAMEA4835592, study PRJEB28245) | human gut metagenome | biome: gut microbiome; material: fecal sample | place: Denmark | collected 2008
AATGTTATACTTGTTGTGTGAGGTGTATATATGTATGAACAAAAAAGAAATTGAGGAATTAAATGGATTTAAAGAAATGAGAATTGTTGATAATTTTTATCAAACATCAAGTTTTTTTCCTATGCCAACAACTCAGATTGGTACTTTAAATGAAAATGGGAAGACTAATATAGGTTCGTATTCGTTATGCTTTCCATATTACATAGCAGGAAGAGATTATTATGCAATGATACTTTGCTGTAGAAATACTTCTAATACTGCAAAAAATATTTTAAGGACTGGCAAATGCAGTATTAATTTTATAACTGATTCTAGAAAATATTTTAAAGAGGCTGTAAGACTTGGATATCCAGGTGAAACAACAGATGAGAAAATGGCAGATACTATATATACGTTAGTAGATGGGAAAAGCGCTAGAGAAAATACATCTGAAAAATTTCCACAAATTATATCTGATGCTTTTCAAGTATTTGAATGTACTTGGGTAAAAGAATTAGATAACGCGCAAGATGATACCGTAAAAGAAGAATATTTTCCGCCATTTCATCAATTTAATGGGATAACTAGTAAATATGGAGCACATTTTATATTAAAAATTGATCATATTTTAATGAAACCAAAATATTATGATGCTATTATAAATGGTGTAAAAGCAAGTAACTTTCCAAATGTTCCTGTCGATTATGGTTACCGTGATAATAAAAATTTTTGGTATACAAAATTTAGAAGACCAATTGCTGAGCCAATACCTGCAAGTAAAGGGATAAGTTTAGATACTGTAAAATACGCTGCATCAAGAATTGATCCAAATATAAAATTTACGGATGAGGCATGTATGAAACTTATAAAAGTGCCAAGAGTATTTCTAAATACTGTGCTTAAGGGATGTGTTTCATGGGCAAAAGAAAATAATGTAAGTTTAATTACTGAAAAAGAAATGCAAATAATACAAGATAAAAGGAGTCAAGAAAAAAATAATTAGCAATATGATAGATTATGATATTTATATTTTAAGTTGATTCCCTATTTTTTCAAACTTGTAATATTTTATAATATGTGGTATTATATTTATAGTAAATAGCAGTCTTTGCTATTTGAAAGGAAGAGATTGGATGCTAGGAATAAACGTTGATTTTAGTGGAATGGATAAGTTTGTTAAAAATGATGAACTAATGCAAAATATATATAAATTAAATAGTGCTCATGGTAAACTAGAGCAAAGAAATGGGTTAGGAGCAGAGATGCTTGGATGGATGGATTTACCTACTAATAGAGATGAAGAAGAAATAGAAAGAATAAAAGCGTGTGCTAAAAAGATTCAACAAGAGTCTGACGTTTTTGTTGTAGTTGGAATAGGTGGATCATATCTTGGTGCTAAGGCTGTTATTGATCTTTTTACTTCTACATTTAGTAATCTACTTACAAGAACAGAAAGAAAGTTTCCTCAAATTATATTTGCGGGAAATAATATGAGTGCAAAGTACTTAAGAAATTTAGTAGAGTACTTACAAGATAAAGATTTCTCTATAAATGTTATATCAAAGTCTGGAACTACTTTAGAACCAGCTATAACGTATAGAACTTTAAGAGTACTTTTAAGAGAAAAATATGGGATACGTGGTGCTGCTGAAAGAATTTATGTAACTACAGATAAGCAAAAAGGTGTGTTACATGATATTGCTGTAAAAAATGAATATGAGATGTTTGTAGTACCAGATAATGTTGGTGGAAGATTTTCTGTACTTACGGCTGTAGGTCTTTTACCAATGGCTGTTGCAAATATACAAATTGAGGATTTATTAGATGGTGCTCAGTTTGCTTCACACGTATATAGTGAAAGAAAAATTGAAGATAATGATGCATATAAATATGCACTTTATAGGTATGTATTACATAATTATAAAGGGAAAGATATTGAAATTTTATCTAGTTATGAGCCTGAGTTTCAATATTTTATAGAGTGGTTTAAGCAATTATTTGGTGAGAGTGAAGGTAAAAACGGTAGAGGAATTTATCCTAGTGGTGCTAACTTTACTACTGATTTACATTCAATGGGACAATTAATACAAGATGGCAAGAGAAATATTTTTGAAACTGTTTTAAATATTAAACTAGATAGGAGTTTTATAAAATTACCTGAGTTAGATGGTGCATGTGATAATCTTGATTATCTTGCTGGAAAGGATATAGACTATATAAATAAACAAGCATTTAAAGGAACATTGAAAGCTCATATTGATGGCGGTGTCCCAACTACTGTTATAACAATAGAAGATTTAAATGAATATAATATTGGTCAGCTTATATTTTTCTTTGAAAAAGCGTGCGCAATCTCTGCTTATATGGAAGATGTAAATCCTTTTAATCAACCAGGTGTTGAGGCTTACAAGAAAAATATGATGGAGCTATTAAGAAATGGAAACTAAAGAAAATTCATTAAAACATAGTGGAATAAGTAGTTTTGAATTAAAATTAATCGCTCTTATTTGTATGATAATAGATCATGTAGGATATTATTTTGTAAATAGTATTTCTGTTAATATGTATACAGCATGTAGAATAATAGGCAGGATATCAATGCCTATTTTCTTGTTTTTAATAGTTCAAGGATACATTCATACAAGAAATTTTAAAAAATATATAATAAGATTATTATTTTTTGCATGTATAACACAGTTTGCATTATTTTTGTGTGAGTTCATTGGCATAGAAGTAATGCAAAAAATTAATACGTACAACATATGTTTAAGCTTTAATATACTATTTTCTTTTGTATTATGTTTGTTTTTTTTAAAACTATTAGATAGTGTTTTATTTGAAAAATATTTTACTAAAGATAGTATCGAAAAGAAAGTTAAATCTGATAATAATATAAAAGATAAGGATAGAAACGAAAATATAAAAAAAATCAAAAATAAAAAGGTAAGTAAGTATATTAAAAGGGTAATTTATATTCTTTTAATGATTAGTATATTTTTTATAATGGAAACGTTAGACTTTGATTATGGGGATAGTGTAATTATATTAGCATCAGTTATGTATATATTAGAACTTGCAATAGAAAAAGGATATATTAGAAGAAAAGGCATGATTAATTTACTCATTCTTGTTATAATTTTTTTAATATTAATTAGAAAAGACTATTTTTTTATTACAATATTTTCTATTTTACCAGCATTTATACTTATATTTTATAACGGTAAACTTACAAATTTAGAAATTAATAAAAAGTTTGATAGCACTTTAAAATATTCGTTTTACGTGATGTTTCCACTTCAACATTTTGCATTATATATGATTTCACTTATTATTAGGTAGATAGTAAAAAGATATACTTTAAATTGCTAGCTTATAACAAAACTAGTTCACATAACCTATTTACAAAACTTGATTATTGTGGTATAATTTGTATATCACAGTAATTTTTTTGTGACTTCGTACATAAGAATAATAGTATAAAAGTCCAAAGGAGGAAAACGTTAATGGAAAGTTATGTTGAAAATAATAGTTTACAAATAGGTGGTAGAATAGTTGAAACTCCTATATTTAGTCATGAAATCTATGGAGAAAAGTTTTATAAGTTTATAATTGAAACAAAAAGACTTAGTGAATATTTAGATAGGCTTCCAGTTATAATATCAGAAAGATTGATTAACCTTAGTGACTTGACCGATGGAACAATTGTTAAAATTTCTGGGCAATTTAGATCATATAATAAGGCAAGTGAAAATGAAGGTGGAAAGAGTAAATTGTTACTTTCTATATTTGCTAAAGATATTGAAATTGTAACAAGCGAAGAGGTACTTACATTAAATGACACTACTTTGATTGGCTATATTTGCAAGAAACCTGTTTATAGAAAAACGCCACTTGGAAGAGAGATTGCAGATGTACTTATAGCTGTTAATAGATCGTATAGAAAATCAGATTATATTCCTTGCATATTATGGGGAAGAAATGCTAAGTTTTGTGAAACTCTAAATGTTGGATCTATGGTTGAACTTGGAGGAAGAGTTCAATCACGTGTATACGAAAAAAAGTTAGAAGATGGAAGTAGCATAACTAAAGTAGCATATGAAGTGTCTGTTTCTAGATTTCTTGAAGTTAAAAAAGAAGAAAACGCAAAAGATAATGATGAAGAATAAAAAATATATGTAAAGAGGCTTGCTAGTTGCAGGTCTTTTTATTATTTATTTAAAAGTAGAAGTGGATTAATTGTTTTGCTATTTTCATCAAAAATAGTAAGATGTAGATGAGGACCTGTAGTGTATCCATTTAATACACCATTTGATAAATATTTTGGACCAACTTTGCCAATAATTTCACCTTGCAGTACGTGTTTTCCATTTGATACTAGAAAATCTTCGCTAAGGTGTGCATAAAGACTTTTATATCCATTTGCATGTAAAATAGTAACACAATTTCCATATCCATTTAAAAATCCTGCATGTATAATTACACCAGAAGCAATAGCATATACGTAGTTATTTTGAAATTCACCAAAATCTATGCCATTATGAAAGTTTTGCTTTCCGTAAAGTTCTCTGTATCCGTAATTTGAAGTAATGTATGTTGCTTTACATGGATATGTATATGTAGGACTTTTTACATTTGAATTTGCATCTTTTGTTAGAAAATTAGAAGTTGAATTAGAAGAAATAATAAAAATGTATGATACAATAAAAAACAATAGAACAAAATTAAATTTTTTTAACATTAACTCACCAATACAATTTTAACAAAATTTAAAAGAAAAGTCTAGTGGTATTTTTAAGTTAAATATATAAATTTTGTTGGTTTAGACTTTTTATATATTTTATAATTATGAAAAATGTATATTTTTTGAATATATGTAAAAAATATTACTAATTTATAATTTTAAAGTATTATTTTAAAATTATGTAAAATTAAAATTTGTTAAACATTATAAATATTGAAAATGTAATAAAAATATGAAAATATATAAAAAGATATTGAAAAAATCAAAAAAAATTGATATAATGAAGTTATGGTAGTTTAAGGAGGGAATCTTATGAAGAAAAGTAAGAAAATATTGCTTGCTATAATACCTGTAGTATTAGTTTTGTTAGTAGTTTCTACTAATGTATTTGCAGTAAGTGACATGTTTAATATGGATAGTTTAAATAATGCTGTATCCGGCGGTTCTGCTAGTACTAATGCTACTAATGCTGTACAAGGTGTTTGGAAGACTGTTCTTTTAATATTACAAATACTTGCAGTAGCTGCAATAGTTATAGCTGGTGTTAGATATATGTTTGCTTCTGCAGATGCTAAAGCTGATATTAAAAAACAAACTATTACTTTAGTTGTTGGTGCTGTTTTAGTATTTGGTGCTTCTGGTATTATAAATATGATTACAAGTATTTCTAATGACTTAACAAGTACAACAACACCTAGTCAGGGTCAATAAACTGAGTATCAAAAAGTATGCTAGTTTTAGTGTACTTTTTCTTTTTTTATCAAAATTTGAAAAATATTATTGAAAAAATATATAATTTAGTGTATTATATTCTTAGGAGGAGATTTTATGAATAAGAAAATAATAAAAACTATATGTTTTGTAATACCAGTTGTATTAGTGTTACTTGTTGTATCAAATAATGTGTTTGCATTTAATCAAATGGCTGTTGATAAAATAGACTCAGCTCTTCAAAATGCTGCACCACCTGCTAGCGCTCAAAGTAGTATATTAAAGGTATGGGGAACAGTACTTTTGATATTACAAATTTTATCAGTAGCAGCAATAGTTATAGCTGGTATAAGATATATGTTTGCTTCAGCTGATGGTAAAGCTGATATAAAAAAGCAAACCATTGGTTTGATGGTAGGAGCAGTACTTGTATTTGGTGCATCTAGTATAATTGGTTTGATAACAAATATTACAAGTGATATTACTGCTAAACCTGAGCAACCTAAAAAAACTGATGAGCCAGCTAAAAAAACTGATGAGCCAGCTAAAAAAACTGGTGGGTAAGATAATGCAAGAAGGAAATTAAGGCTTATAAGAAAATGGTTGAAAATTAATTTGATTTGCATACATGGTTAGTGTATAAATTGTTTTGAAAGGAAAACGTATAGGTTATATTGATATTATGAAAAGAGCAAATGTTTTAGGTGTTATTTTTATGGCTTTAATATTAATTAGCTGTATAATTAATGTTACGTATGCTAGTGGAGAATTTACCGTTGATAGCATAGATAATGAACTGAAGGACACTGATATTTCTGAAAGTAAAGCAGCGCAAAGTGTAAAAAAAATTTGGGGCACTATCTTACTTGTTTTGCAAGTTTTAGCAGTTGCTGCTTTTTGCTTTGCTGGTGTTAAATATATGTTTGCATCTGCAGATACAAAAGCTAATTTAAAAAATAAAATGGTTGGACTTATGGTAGGAGCAGTACTTGTGTTTGGCGCTACTGGAGTAATAAACTTGATTGTTGCGATAATGAGCGATGTCGCACCTACTGTTAAGTCATAGCTTTTGAGATTTAGATGTAGAATTTTTAGCAATATTAATTATTTATTAATGTTGCTTTTTCTTTAATTAAGTATGCTATAAATTTTTTATGAATATTTATAAAGATTAGAAGCAATATGTTAAATTTATGGTATGCTAGAAGTTTGATTTTGATTGGGGGGAGTTAACTATATTGTTAACGTTTGTATGAATAAGAAAAATGGAATAATATTAGCTTTTTTACTTCTTTTTATAATAACTCTTAATACCACTTTTGCAAGTGTGTATACTGATAGAACTGCTCAAAATGATAGAATAAATTATCGTGTTGCTTTGAATAATATGCAAAAAATTTTAAAAGAATTAAATGTAAAAATAGAATTTGGTACAAAAATTTGTGATATTGGAGTGGCATATAATGAATCAAGTGGTCAAAATTTTGGAGATTGGGTAGATTCTATGTTAAAAAATTGCCCAGAGGATGAAAGTAAGGTGATGGAATATTTTAATGGAATTATAAGTATTACATTTGGTTATGCTGATCAGTACGCTTCTGAAATAAATGGCATTAACGGTGATAATATTCCATCAAAAGTTAGAAATTATGGCTCTAATATATTAAACGATATATCAAATGGAGCGTCAAAATTATCTGATTATAAGTTAAGAGATGATCAAAGAGATAAGTTGGTTGCTTTGGCCGACCAGATTCAAAATAGTAATAAAATTACTAATGCTGCTATTTCACAAGTAACTGGAATTAAGCTATATACAAATAATAATAAATTAGCAAAATCATTGTCTGAATGGACTTTGGAACAGATAGATAATAAAAAGCCTTTCTCATCTACCCTTAAACGATTAGCTGCTAGTGTTAAAGTTGCTGACGAAAAAGATGAGTATAACGATGAATGGTATGAAAATAGTGTACTGGCTGTTTTAAATGAGATTAATAGTGCACTTGGTAATACGGCTGATTCAAGTTATGATAGTAGCTTAATTTTAAACCCAGAAAAACCAGTAACTGCTCTAACTACTCCTGTGAAAAAAATAACTAAAATAATACTTTTGATATTGCAGGTTGCTTCGGTTGCAGGAATAATGTTGAATGGTATAATATACATGTTTTCTTCAGCTGATGCTAAGGCTGATATTAAAAAGAAATGTATAAATCTTGTTATTGGACTTGTAATTGTATTTGGTGCATCGTCTGTAATATCTATTGTAACTTCTATAGCTGGTGAGGTTATGCAATAAATAAATAAATATATAATAATGCTAGCGTGCGCTTTCGAATAAAGTGATGCTAGCATTATTTATTTCAAAAATATTTCAAAAGTATTGCAAAAATAAAACATTTTTGATACAATTAGTAAAATTAGTCATTATTATTATAAAAATGTGGACATTTTTTTTTCATTTTGATATAATTATATAAGATATTTAGGGGTGTTGTGATGAAAAAGTATGTATATAGGATTATTCCGGCTATCGTTATATTTTTTATAATTGGAAATGTTTATGCAGCATCGAGTGATGATTTTTGGGGGGCTGCTACAAAGTGGTTTAGCGATGTTAATACTAATGATTATAATGAAAATACAAGTTACATTGTAGATGAGTTTACATCAATGATTAGAACTATTGGAACTGCTGTTATAACATGTGTTACTATATTTTTAGGAGTAAAATATATATTTGGATCAGTAGAAGCAAAAACTGATGTAAAGGAAGGACTTGTAACTTTATTTGTAGTATGTATATTTTTCTTTGGTTGGAGTTCGATATCTAATTTATTATTTCCAGGAAATAGATTTATTTTCATTAAGGACAGTGATACGTCTTATACTTCAATTGTTGGTAGAATTTTTGAAACAGTTACATACATATTACAATTTGCTGTACTAATAGCAGTTATATATGTTGGAGTTAAATATATTTTTGCAGGAGCAAATGGAAAGGCAGATTTAAAGGCTAAGGCACCTATTTTCTTTATTGGAATAATATTAGCATTTTGTTCTACGACTGTACTGACGTATATATCTGATTTAATAAATAATACTTTGAGGTAATAAAAAGAGTTTGATTTTTTGAGGTGATTGATATATGGGAAAAAGTTATTATGTACCACGTAGTGTTAAGGGTGAATCTAGAATTCTTATAATTTTTACTTTACGTTCATTTGTGTTTACGGCGGTGTTTGGAATAATTGGATTTATGTTTGCAGAACTAATTTCAAGTATTATTTCAATGGGAATATTAGCAAAAGTAATAACCGCTGCATTATTTGGTGGCGTAGGATATGTAATTGGAGCAGTAAAAATACCTGATTCTCCAATAGTTGGGCCTTTTAGAAAGGCAAGTGGAGAGTATATATATGCAATAATATGGAGATTTTTTACTTTTAAAGGAAGAAAAAAGATATATATATATAATTACGATAGAGGTATGAAAAGCAGTAAGCAAGAAGGACAAGAAAATACAGAAGATAAAAAAAGTACTATAAATAAGTTATTAAATTTAGGAGGAGAGTAAATATGGGAAGTGCTATTGTTTTACCATTAGTTTTATTAGGAGTAATCGCAGTATTTACCGTAGTATTTTTAATAGTAACAAATAAACAAAAGAAAAGTGTTGAAGCAAAAGAAAAATCTAGTAATGGTGTTAAAGCTTCAAATACAATAAAAAATAAAAATGATGATATAAAAAGAGATGATGTCTTTAAGTTCATGGAATTTGATAAAATAGTAGATAACATGATTGTACAAAAAAATGGTGCAAGATATACCATGGCGATTAAGTGTAAGGGTATAAACTATGATCTTATGTCAGATGTTGAACAAATGGCAGTTGAGGAAGGATTTATAACCTTCTTAAATACATTAAAATATCCAATACAGTTTTATGTTCAAGCACAAAATATTGATTTAAAATCTGCAATTGCAAAATATAAAAATAATATTTCTGGAATTAAAGAAGAATATGAACAAATAGATCATGAATATACTAAGATGCTAGAAAGATTTGATACTACTGAAGAAGAATTAAGAGGAATTGAAAGTGAAAGAAGCAAAGTACTAAATGTTTATGAATATGCATCAGATATTATAAATTACGTTGAAAGAATGAGTCTTAATAAGAATTTATTACAAAGAAATTTCTATGTATTAGTATCATACAATAAATCTGAAATTGCAGCAGGAGATAAATTTTCAGATGCTGAAAAAGAAAGTTTATGCTATACAGAACTTTTAACTAGATGTCAAGGAATAATAAATTCACTTGCCTCTGCATCAGTAGAAGGTAAAGTTTTAAATTCTAATGAATTAGCAGATCTATTATATACTGCATATAATCGTGATGATAAAGGTATCATGAATGTAAGAGAAGCAATAGAATCTGGATTTTATAGACTTTATTCTACATCTGAAGATTCTTTTTACAAGAAAAATAAATTACTTAATGAACAGATTGAAAATGAAGCTAGAATTAAAGCTATTGAAGCTTTAAAAGATGCTATTAGAAATGGAACTTATTCATCATCAACTACTGATGCTTTGGATGTAACAGAACAAATTAGTAAAACAGCTGTTGAAATGATAAAAAATGAAAATTTACCAGAAGATATAAAAAATACAGCTAAGAAAACTATAATTGATGAGTATAAAGTTGCTAAGAAACAACTTATGGATCAAATTGTTGGAGAGCAAGATGCAATTTTAAACTCAGATACTGATAAACTTGCAAAAAGAGTTGAAGAAGTTGAAAAAAATCAAGAAATGCAGGCACCTAAATTAATGACTATGGAAGAGATTGCTTCAAATAACAATAGAGTGGATTTATCTAGAACAGATTTACTTGATAATCAAAATGTAACTTCAACGCAAAATGAAAATAGTAATAGTAATAATTTGAGTACTGATCAAGTAGATTATAACCAAAGAGATAGAGTTGGAATGGATTATGAAGATGATGAAGTTATAAGTGGTAATACTACTAATAATAATACATCTAATCAATACAATCAAAATTATAATTCTAATACTCAAAATGCAAATCTTTTTGACGATAGACTTAGTAGCGATGACGATGATGATGAGTTAATATAGATACTAGGAGGTTTTGATATATGAGTAAAAAAGAAAAGAAAGAGAAGAAAGAAAAAAAGAATAAAAAAGAGCAAAAGAGTGTCGCAGTTCAAGCACAAGAAGAAGCGCTTTTAACTAGTGAACAAGATTCTATTGATATATTGCAAACAAATAAGTCAACACTTCATGACTTACTTGCACCATCTGGTATTGATGCTACACATTATGATTACTTGGAAATATTTTCTAAGATATCTCGTTTTGCTAGAACATTTTATTTAACAACTATTCCTAGACAAGCTACATTTCCATATTTCTTATCTGGAATATATGAATTTGGTGATATCAATACGTCAGTATTTGTTACACCAATTTCAGAGTCTAAGTCACAAAATGATTTGAATAAACAAATAGTTGAGTTACAATCTGAAAGATATGTAGCACATGATAGAGGAGATATAAACAGGGAATCTATACTATCGACTAAGCAAGCAGAAGCAGAAGCTTTAAGAGATCAAATTGCTGCAGGATATAACAAGCTATTTGAAGCTACTATAGTTTGTACTTTGTTTGCATATAGTAAAGCAGAACTTGATAAAATGTCAGAAATTTTATCAATGGAAGCTTCTAAAACACAGCTTGGATTAAAAACTGCATGGGCACTTCAAGAAGAAGGTTTCAAGTCAAATTTACCTTTAAATAACAACTATATAACAAGAAAGCATACTTTTGATAGAGGTTCTATGGCTACTGTGTTCCCATTTGTAAATGCAGATGCTGGTATGGA
>ULOC01052137.1_pt1 | contig 11332 bp, 9 predicted proteins | sample 1952181 | NCBI WGS metagenome assembly ULOC01 (sample SAMEA4835592, study PRJEB28245) | human gut metagenome | biome: gut microbiome; material: fecal sample | place: Denmark | collected 2008
CTCTCTTGAATCCTTGTACTTGTGAACAGCTCTAAGAATAGTAACAACTTCCTTCTTTGTTGGAAGAGGTACCGGACCACTCACCTGTGCTCCTGTCTTCTTAGCAGTTTCGATGATTTTCTTAGCTGACTGATCGATTAACTGATGATCATAAGCTTTCAGTGTAATTCTGATTACCTGATTTGCCATAAAAAAAGTCGCCTCCTTCGCACTTTATTGTTTAAGTACGACAAGCGGTGACTGTACACACTCCCACGCGTATCATATAGTCTCATTCATAATTCGACCCACGCGCGTCATTTCTGCGGATTGCAGATGATTTTGGTACAGTGACTTGTCGCCAGTTTCTTCGCCGGAGATTATCTCCAGCATTGACATTCGCTCCACGGAAAACCTGCTTTATTAAAGCAGCAACCTCACGCTTCACAGCTATCAATGTCACAGCAAGTATTAATATACACTACTCTCTATATAAAATCAACAGAAAAAATTGTATTTTTTTTAGTACAACGCAAAACAAATTTGACCGGAACATAAGTCCCGGTCAAAACAGTATTTTAATAAAATCCAAATCCAAGATACATAGAATTAATCTTCCACTTACCATCTTCATATTTATAATATATGTAAGCTGAATTATTGTTATTATTCTTGTCGTTAGCTTTATCACTTCCTGAGTACTGTATCTTGTATGTATATCCTAGTTTAATTGAAACTTTAATCACCGGGCATCCATCATCTGAATCCACTCTGAAAGATGTATCCGCGATAGAAGCTGTGAATTTGGAAATCTTCAAATTGGATACAGTTTTGTATTTGTCATTGTAGCTGTCGTAAATATTCTTATAAGCTGACTCTATGTTCTTCTTTTCTTCTTTACACACCCTGTCGGCTATAGCTGAATAATCTTTCTTTGCCTGTACAGCGTTAATTATTGCATCCACATCTGTTCTTGCCTGTGTCTTAAGTTCTTCAAGCTTCGAATTAACATATTTTGCATTGTATGTTCCAACAGTAAATGTATCTTCATCATGTGCTGCATAAAGCTGTGTTGTGTAGTCCTCTATAAATTCTCCAGTCACCTTAATATTATTCTTTCCATTGAACAGATATGGTATAACATATTCATCAGAAGAGCCGTTTCCATTCTTAGATGCATCCGACTTATATCCATCGCCAACAATAACATCATTAATATATAACGAAAGTCCCTTTGGAACCTTTATTGTAACATCCTTTACTACAAGATTCTCAGCGCTGACTTTATACTTCTTAAAGAAAAGCATATAGTGCTTATTGGCTACTGTTAGATACACATCATTATACTGCATTCCCGAATCTGTTATATATCCGACCTTAACAGCCTTGTTACCAGGCATCTTGCTATATGTTGAAACAATGTCATCTGCTGCCATCTTTTCAACTTTCTCACCAGTCGCATCTGCATGAACATTAATAAATGCTTCCTTAGTAAGGAACTCCCCATCAGGTAGATTAATAAGACTATACGCATCATTCCATTCGCACTCTGCAACCGCCTTAACATACTGCTTGGCAGTTTTCTTATAATCTGTCACATTCTTTCCCACACATACAAATATAATTATGGCAGCTATCACAGCAACTCCCGCAGCTACAATTGCAATTATACCCTTAGGGAATCTGGCAGGCTTATTATTGGCAGGCTGCTGACCAGAATTCTGACCTGTAAACTGTGTAGGCTGTACAGGCTGTTGACCAAAAGCCTGCTGTGGCTGAACTGGAACACTTTGCTGTACTGGTGTTACTTCCGGCTCTGCTGTCACACTCTCCTGTACCGGTGTTTCCTCCGGCTCTGCTGGCACATTCTCCTGTACCGGTGTTACCTCTGGCTCTTCTTCCACACTTTCCTGCACCGGTGTCTCCTGAGGCACATCTATCACTAGACGTGTTCCACAGTTTCCACAGAATAGTGCATCGTCCTCGTTCTTTGTTCCGCAATTTGGACAAAACATAATTTTTCCTCCCTCATATGATTAATATAGTAAATCATATATCATCATACCATGAATATATGATTTGCTCAACCAAATAATCTGTTCTGATGTCACTTGTTTTGTTAATATTTACTACTGTTTCTGTTTCTCTATTTTTTCTGCGAGATCATTAAGATATTCCCATCGCTCCATCTTTTCTTCAAGCTGCCTTTCCACATCTTCCTTTTCCTTAGTAAGTTCTGCAAGCTTAGAATAAGAAGTTGCATTCTTTGCAATCTCGTCATCAAGTTCTGAAACCCTATTTTCAAGCTCCTCTATATCATCATCTATAGTCTCATATTCCTTCTGTTCCATATATGTGAACTTAATCTTATCCTCATGGCTGTTATATGCTTTCTTCACCTGACCTGCTGCCTTTGATTTAGATGTATCAGATGTTCCATTTGATGCCACATTATATATAGAAGAAACACATTTATCCCTGTAGTCCGTATAACCACCTTCATACTGTGTAAGGTGGCCTCCTGCCTCAAATGCAAATATCCTGTCAACAACTCTGTCAAGGAAATATCTGTCATGTGAAACAGTGATTACAATACCCGCAAATCCATCAAGATACTCCTCAAGTATCTCAAGAGTTTCAATGTCAAGGTCGTTGGTAGGCTCATCGAGAATAAGTACATTTGGTGCACTCATAAGAACACTTAACAGATAAAGTCTCCTCTTCTCACCACCTGACAGCTTGCTTATAGGCGTCCACTGCTGCTTCGGTGTAAAAAGAAACTTCTCACACATCTGTGACGCTGTTGCCTTTCCATCTGCCGTCGTAACATATTCACCTATGCTTCTTACGAACTCTAGCACAGTAAGGCTGTCGTCAAGTGGTTCGTTCTCCTGCATGAAATATCCGATTCTTACAGTCTCTCCAACCTCAACACTGCCGCTGTCCGGTTCAAGCTGGCCTGCTATAATCTTCATAAGCGTAGACTTGCCACATCCGTTATCACCGACAATACCTATTCTGTCATCTCTTAGAAAAATGTAGGTAAAATCGTCAATTATTGTCCTCTCTCCAAAACTTTTGCAAATGTTGTGGAGTTCAACAGTCTTTCTTCCAAGCCTGCTGCTGACTGAATTCATATCCATAAGCTGCTTGTCAAATCTTGCTCTCGCCTGCTTTGAAGCCTCCTTCATATCTTCGAATCTGTCAATTCGTGCCTGCTGCTTGGTAGAACGAGCCTGGCATCCTCTTCTTATCCACGCGAGTTCCTTCCTTAATATATTCTGTCTCTTAGCCTCAGTTGCCCTCTCCATCTCCTCACGCTGGGTCTTCAGTTCAAGAAAGCCTGAATAATTCGTATCGTAGCTATAAAGGGAAGCTTTATCAAGCTCTACAATCCTGTTAGTTACATTATCAAGGAAATACCTGTCATGAGTAACCATGATAAGTTCTCCCTTGAAATTCTTAATAAACTGTTCCAGCCAGAGTACCATGTCATTATCAAGATGGTTCGTAGGTTCATCAAGAATAAGAAGTCTTGCCGGCTCAACTAAAGTTCTCGCAAGTGCCGCTCTCTTTTTCTGACCACCTGATAAAATATTCATCATTGCGCCATGATTTGTTATTCCAAGCTTGTTAAGAATCTCTTTTGCTTTTGGCTGGCTGTCCGCATGCTTTCCACGCATAACATATTCCAGTACATTTTCATTCTCATAATACAGAGGTGTCTGTGCAAGATACGCAAGCTCAATCCCCTTGCCCTTGACAACCTGTCCCTCATCTGGTTCTTCTACACCTGCAATAATCTTTAAAAGTGTAGACTTACCAGTTCCATTCACACCTATAAGTCCAATCTTATCGCCACTGTTAATTCCCAGACTTATATTATTAAAAAGTTCCTTTTCTCCGTAGGTCTTGCTGACCTTTTCTACATTTAATATATTCACTATTATCTCCGTTATATAAATTATTTGTCATCATCTGAAAGATTATAGAAATTCTTAAGCTTCTGTGCAAGCTCCGGATCTTTCTTCTTCAGATGTTCATAATGCTTCCTCTTCTGCTCCATCATATGCTCATATGCATACGGATTGTGAAGCTTTAATCTGTCAAGCATTTCCTTTCTGTGTTCATTAAGCATCTGGATTGCGTCAGGATTAATCTGTGCCAGCTTCTTCTCAACAACCACACGGCGCTCATCAATTCTTTTCTCAATATCATCAATATCAAGATTAGGATATTTTTTATCGTCAAACAAATGCATTTCAAGCCGCTCAAGCAGGTCATTCTCATCAAAGAGTCCGATTCTTCCCCATGCAGCATGCTTTTCAGCATCAACAATAACATTCTTCTCATCTTTCTTGACACTGCCAATCTCATCAGCCATCTCTGCTGCCATCTTCTCAAGCCATTCGTCTGCATCTGCACCAAAAGCCCACTCAATTTCTGCAAGTCTTTCGTTGTCCTCATGTACCTCGCCAGAAACAGCCTGCTCTTCTTCCCCCTCCTCGACAGGATAAGGTCTGTCCAGCCCTGCATCTCTTAGAGCAAGCGGAATCGTTCTTCTAACAACTCCTTTTTCAACTAGCTCACCTGCACCAAGCTCTCTTAGCTGGTCATTAAGTGTGTGTTCATGCTCTGTAATATAGAATCTGATTCCTTTCTTTTCAAGTGCCTTATATAAAGACATAAGCCTGTCAACTGCCGTCACATCAATAGAACCCACACCTCCGGCGTCTACAATTACCCATTTAGTATTATCATCAAGATTCTTTTCTATATCATCAACAAATGTATTAATATTTGCAAAGAAAAGTGCACCGTTAAATCTGTATATAACCGCACCTTTTATCTTCTTTACATTACGGTATCTGTTAAGACTGTAGAACCCTTCCTGTCCCGTTATAACTCCGAGAAATGCTCTTGGTGGTTCAACCGCTTTGACAATAACAGCTATGAATGAAAGAATAACACCGATTACAACTCCGTATATCGTTCCGAATAACAGAACGCCTAAAAATGCTCCTACAAATATTGCAAACTCCGTATGGTCTGTTTTCCATAATTTAACTGCAAGCCCGAATTCAGTAATTCCTATCAGTGCTGCAACAACAATTCCTGTAAGTATTGGTACAGGAAGATACTCAAGCACCGGTGTTCCAAAAAGCACTATAAGAAGCATTGTCAGAGAAGCTGTTATTGACATAACCTGTGATTTACAACCAAACTGGTCTGCAATTCCTGTTCTTGACACACTTCCATTCAAAGGGCATCCGCCAATTACAGCAGAAGCCGCATTTGCAGCAGCATAAGACAGAATTTCTCTGTTATTGCTTACTTTATAGCCATATTTGTTGGCATAATTATTAGTTGCAAGCAATGTCTGCGCCATGACAACACCTGCCACTGAAAGTCCAAGAAGTATTATATCTGACGGATTCTTAAACACAACTGACATATCAGGAAGTGAGAATCCCGGCAGCCCTTTATCAACATGCGGAAGAAGCTTAACACCTAATCTGTCAATATGAAAAATTGCAGTTGCAAGTGCACCAAGTACCATAAGAAGTACTGACATCGGAAACTTTGGAATGAACTTCTTCGCAACAAGAATAATCACTACTGTTCCGACTCCAAGCATTGCCGACAGCAGATTGAACGACTTCATCTCACCGGCTATATGTATAAGAAGCTTTATTGCCTCTCCTGTTCCTGCATTACCGCCAAACAGCTTCGCAGCCTGCATAAGAATTATTGTCACACCAATACCGCTTATAAATCCACCCATTACAGGTGTCGATATGTAATTGACAATACGCCCTGCTTTGATAAAAAAGAAAATCAGCAGCCACAATGCTGCAACTAAAGTTATCGACGGAACTACTGCCTTTGCCTCCTCAGAACCTGACACTATCCCAAGCGTTGCAAGTGTTCCACCGACAAGTGCCGCCGGAGTTGCATCCACTCCGAACACAAACTGCGGCGAAGATGTCACAAGTCCATATATAAGCACTGGCAGAATAGAGCAGTACAGACCATACACCGCAGGCAGTCCCGCAATCTGTGCATACCCCATTGATATAGGAATTGACACAAGTGCAACAATTATTCCTGATACAATATCCTTCTGTATATTCTTTAAACTAACATTTTTCAATATGCATCGCCCCTTAATCAGATTTCAATAGAAATATATTAACATAAAACACAGCTGTCCAAAACATTTTTGCACGATTGCAGTTATTAATATTTTCGTATATAATTATTTAATAACAAATGCGGTACCAAACTGCAACATATTTTTATATAGAAAAGGATACTTAATTATGTTTATAGCTGATAACTGGAAAGATTATGAAGTAATAGATACCTCTAAGGGCGAAAAACTTGAACGCTGGGGTAAGTATATTCTTGTACGCCCGGACCCACAGGTAATATGGGACACTCCTAAGAAAGAGCGTGGCTGGAAGAATATGAACGGTCATTACCACAGAAGTTCCAAGGGCGGCGGAGAATGGGAGTTCTTTGACCTTCCACAGCAGTGGCAGATTCACTACAACAGTCCTTCATTTGAACAGGAGCTGACATTCAACTTAAAGCCATTCAGCTTCAAGCACACAGGAATATTCCCTGAGCAGGCTGCTAACTGGGACTGGTTTGGAAAGATAATCTCTGATGCCAGGAAAAAGCGTGGCAGCGAACCTGTAAAGGTTCTTAACCTGTTTGCTTATACAGGTGGAGCAACACTTGCATGTGCAGCCGCAGGTGCTAATGTTACGCATGTAGATGCTTCTAAGGGTATAGTCGCATGGGCTAAAGAAAATGCACAGTCTTCAGGACTTATTGACAAGCCTATCCGCTGGATAGTTGATGACTGTGTAAAGTTTGTAGAAAGAGAGATAAGAAGAGGCAACCATTACGACGCAATCATCATGGATCCACCTTCATATGGCCGTGGTCCTAAAGGAGAAATCTGGAAAATAGAAGAAGCCATACACCCGCTTGTTAAGCTTTGTGCACAGCTTCTTTCTGATGAACCATTATTTTTCCTTATTAATTCATACACTACAGGTCTTCAGCCAGCCGTTCTTACTTATATGTTAAGCACAGAACTTAAGAGCTTTGGCGGACACTGTGATTCACAGGAAGTAGGTCTTCCTGTTTCAAGTAACGGACTTGTACTTCCATGTGGTGCTTCTGGCCGCTGGATGAAATAATTAATACACAACACCATCGAGTGACGGCGATTCTTCGCCGTCATTCACAATCCTGATAACAAGATGATTAGGCAGACATGTGATTGGCATTAAAGGCTCAGATATATAGCCCATGTTCACACACAGCTTATCCGGACAGCTTGCATCAGCAATCTTAATCTTTCCATTCTCGACAAGAATATCATTATACTCTCCATCCCCGTATTCAATCCTGAACGTGTACGGATTCTTAACATCATCTAACGAAACAGTTCTTAACAATTCGTTATCTCTGTATATATAAGCGGTCTTACTACCGTCATTCTTTCCTGATTTCATATATATAATAGAAGCCACACTTGCCCCGACAAGCAGAACAATCACGGCCACCACTGTAATAACTCTTTTTTTCACAATCTCCTCCATCTGCTACATAGTATATTTTTTAGGAATATATCTGTCTGCAAAGAAGCACACAAGGCCCGTAAACAGACCTGTTATAACACCGCTTATCACAAGGAACGGCATGTACGCAAATATACCTGACAATCTGAGTATGAAAAATGCAGCAAGAATCTGACCTGCATTGTGCGACACCGCGCCAAGTATACCTGTAAGGAATATATACTGTCCCCTAAGCAATTTATTAACTGCTGCCATCACAATAAGACATAAAAATCCACCACTTACACTATATATAAATGATACTGCCTGCCCTGTAAATATTGTAGCCAGTATAATTCTCATAGCCAGCACAATAGCTGCATCACTGAATTTATACCTTTTTAATACAAAAAGTGTGACTATATTGGCAAGTCCTAATTTAACTCCTGGTATTGGAACAAGCGTAGGTATCGCTGATTCCACAACAAATATTGTCAGTGCAATTGTTGTAAGTAATGCCAGCGTTGTAAGTCTCTTAACATCAAAAGTTTTCTTCATGTCTGCCTCCGCATAAATATTACCTATGCATTTTAACAGACATTTCATATTAAGACAATAATTCGTTAAATTAATTCAAATTCGTGCAAAATCAGTTTGACAGTTTGTAAAAATATAGTATAATCATTTGGCTTTATAAATATACGAAAGTGAGGAAATCCTATGGTAAAAGACATGACAAATGGTTCGCCTTCCAAGCATATTCTTGGATTTGCAGTTCCAATGCTGTTCGGAATGCTGTTTCAGCAGTTCTACAACCTTGTTGACACAATAATCGTTGGTAAAACTCTCGGTGTTGAAGCTCTTGCCGGAGTTGGAGCAACAGGTTCTATCAACTTTATGATAATCGGTTTCTGTATGGGAGTCTGTAACGGATTCGTGATTCCGGTTGCCCAATGCTTTGGTGCAAAGAAGCCTGCTGACCTTAGAAAATATGTATTTAACGGGTATATCTGCAGTATTGTGTTTGCCATAGTGCTTACGCTTGCATCCGTAATATTCTGCCGCAGGATACTTATCGTTATGAATACACCGGCAGATATTATTGACCATGCCTATAATTACATAGTAGTTATATTCATAGGAATCCCAACTGTATTCCTGTACAACATGGTGTCCGGTGTTATCCGTTCGCTTGGCGATAGTAAGACGCCTGTAGTTTTCCTTGTGCTTTCTTCAATAATAAATGTAGTACTTGATTTCTTTCTTATTCTCGTATGTAAGATGGGTGTTGCCGGAGCTGGCTGGGCAACTGTAACATCACAGTTAATTTCGGGACTTACCTGCCTTATATATATGTATAAGAAATATGACATCTTAAAAGGTGACAAATCAGAAAGGGTACTTGATAGAAGATTCATCACCAACCTGTGTATGAACGGTGTTCCTATGGGACTCCAGTATTCAATAACAGCCATCGGAAGTACAATCCTTCAGGCTGCTGTCAATACACTTGGTTCAACATATGTAGCCGCAATGACTGCCGGTTCTAAGATGTTCAACTTTACCTGTTGTCCATTTGATGCACTCGGCTCAACCATGGCAACCTATGCCGGACAGAATGTTGGAGCTGCCAAGATTAAAAGACTTGGTCAGGGCGTACGCTCCGCTATGATAATCGGTTCAGTATACAGTGTTCTTTCTCTTATTGCACTGTATTTCACTACAGATTATATTGCATTATTATTCGTTAATGCATCAGAGACAACCATAATTGCTCTTACAAGACAGTTCATCCTTGCATCTGCATGCTTCTACATTCCACTTACAGGTGTTAACGTGGTCCGCTTCTGCATACAGGGTATGGGCTTCTCAGTATTTGCAATATCAGCAGGTATCTTAGAGATGATTGGCCGTGCATTTGCAGCCATCATACTCATTCCAAGTATTGGATTCATAGGTGCATGCCTCGCCTCACCAATCGCATGGATTGCTGCTGACGCATTTTTGTTCCCTGCATTCATACATTGTGCAAAGAAGCTTAATGCAAGGCACAATATTAAATCAAACTAATAACATAACTAAAGGGAGGACAATATTGCCCTCCCTTAATTATTCTATAATATAGACAGCCTGGCTGTGCATCTCTTCATATCTTGATTGAAATGTCTCAAGATTCCTTGTTATGTTACCTTCCATAGGATCCATTATATAAACAATATTCTTATTAAGATCATATCCTGTAATTACAACACAATGTTCTGGAGACATCCATGTATATTCTTTCCCATTAAATACAAATGTCTTAGATTCATATGGCTGTCTCATATCTATTGTATTCCATATTACTATCGGGTCACCCTGAGCAACCATACCTAGAATCTCTTTAAAATCTGTTCCGCTGATATTCTTTGCAACTGATGACATATTATTAACTTTGAAATATTTATTAGCTGCATTAACAATTGGCTGTGACATGCATCCATAACTTGTGTTATCCCTTGGATTACCAAGAAACATTTCGTAGAAGCTGCCATTGCCTTTCTTAAGATATTCATCTGCCATAGTTGTTTTATCAACATTACAGCCGTAATAATTTAGTACGGAGGTTAACGATGTAATCTCGCATCCTGTTGGCAGCTCTGGATTCTGATTAAGCGATTCATAGCATTCTATTCTGTATACATCTGGTAAATTATTTACAGTCTCTTCACTTACAGAAAGCTGTTCCTCCGTTACATTACCATCGCTCTTAATTGCTGTATATTCTGCACCTACTGCTACACCTTTGCTGACATTCTTATTATTCATCTTGACTGTTAATACAATTGCTACCGTACATGCCAGTATAGTCATCATTACAAGGAATATTTGATTCTTCCTTTTTCCTCTTTTTTTGTATTTTCTCCTGCTATCTCTCCTACTCATCCCAATCACCATCCTAACCTTCCGTTGTAAGTCAAAGTCTCATTTATTAACTTCTATACTTATATACGAAACCAAGCATGATTTGGTCTGAATAAATCGTAAAATTGTGTTTTATAATATTATATAAGCCTTACCACCTGACAATTATCAGTCATTCCATCCCAGAATTTATCCAGTGGTGTTCCTCTGAATTTTGCTATAATACTGCAGTTCATGGCACCATGACCAACAATCAGTATATCTTTGCCACTATTTACCTGTGGCATAACTACATTGTCTATAAACTCCCCTGTCCTTGCAAAAAGTTCTTCAAAGCTTTCTCCACCTTCAACTGTAACATACTTCTCAGGCTTCTTAAAAAGAGTATTAATTGGACAGTCATCAATAGCAAATGAATTCTCTATTCCTTCATATACTCCAAATCCCATCTCAACAAGTCTGTCATCTGTATACACAGGAACATTTCTTCCCTTCAAGAAAATCTCTGCCGTTTCTTTTGCTCTTTCTAAAGGAGATGAGTAACATATGTCAAAATGTATATCTGAATACTGTTTCCCAGCCTCTGCCGCCATCATTCTGCCTTCATCATTAAGCGGTATATCTGTTCTTCCCTGCAATTTATGACGTACATTCCAGTCCGTCCTGCCATGACGCATTATGTATAGCATGTTGTACTCCTCTTTTTATCATATTCTAGCTCATTACTTCGCGAGCACGACTGCGAACTGCCCATGACTTCTCAAGGAGCTGCTCGCGCAAAAAAGGGTTTCCGATAACCTCGGAAACCCTTGAAAGAACTGTATTAATAACAATTACTCAATGATTGTAGCAACAGCACCAGAACCAACTGT
>ULOC01051015.1_pt1 | contig 11317 bp, 10 predicted proteins | sample 1952181 | NCBI WGS metagenome assembly ULOC01 (sample SAMEA4835592, study PRJEB28245) | human gut metagenome | biome: gut microbiome; material: fecal sample | place: Denmark | collected 2008
TCTTCATGTTCTTTAAACTCCTTCAAAACAAAAAGTGAAAAAAGTAAAAATTTGCATATAATATTTAATATAAGATTATTTCATAATATTAATATTAATAGATGTGGATTTGTTGATAACCCTTTCTATTATACTATTTTATAGGAAAAAATGGAATGGATAAGTTTGTATATTGTTTTAAATTTTAAGGGGATAAAAGGTAATTTATCAACACTTTTCTTTTCTTTTATATGATGATTTTCAGTGAAAGAAAAGAAAAATATAAATTAATCACATCTTATCAACTTCATTTCAACTATATATAGCTTTATTTACCCACATTATCCACATAAAAATGTGAATTAAGAAGGATTGATCTTCTTTTTAATGATATCTATTTTATTTCGAAGGTCTTCACTGCCTTCCATTTCTTTCTTAATCTTATCTACACCATGCATAACAGTAGTATGATCTTTATTACCGATTGTTTTACCAATAGATTTATAAGGAATATCGATAAGTTCTCTGCAAAGATACATATAAATCTGTCTTGGCATGACAATTTCCGAATTTCTTTTGGAAGAAGCAATATCGGAAGCAGAAATATTAAAATGTTCCGCAACGATATTCATGATCAGTTCAGGTGTAATTTCCTTTGGTGCTTCCGGATAAATGATATCCTTCAGGGCATCTTCTGCCAGAGAAAGAGATAATTCTGTATTATTCAGTCTGGAAGAAGCAATTACCTTACGGAGAGCGCCTTCCAGTTCTCTGATATTTGACTTAATATTAGTAGCAATATATTTCAATATTTCTTCATCAATATCCTGATCATAATTTTCGATATTCTTCTTGAGGATTGCCATTCTTGTTTCGTAATCCGGTGGCTGGATATCGGCAATGAGTCCCCATTCAAAACGGGAACGGAATCTTTCATCTAAAGTTTCCATTTCTTTTGGTGGTTTATCAGAGGAAAGAATGATTTGTTTGCCTGCTGTATGCAGCGCATTGAATGTGTGGAAAAATTCTTCCTGTGTACTTTCCTTTCCTATAATAAACTGCACATCATCCAGAAGCAGAACATCGATCGTTCTGTATTTTTCACGCAGGTTAGTCATGGAAGCTGCATTACCGGAACGGATGGATTCAATCACTTCATTTGTAAACTGCTCGGAATTAACATAAAGCACTTTCTTTTCTGAATTGTGTTCCAAAACAAAATGTCCGATGGAATGCATCAAATGTGTTTTCCCAAGACCGGCTCCTCCGTAAAGAAAGAGAGGATTATAAACTTCACCCGGAGATTCTGCAACAGCAAGTGCTGCGGAATGGGCAAATTTATTGTTACTGCCTACGACAAAGGTATCGAAATTATATTTAGGGTTTAAGTTGGCCTTCGAGCTGTTGATATTGTAAATATAATTTTCTTCTTCATTTTCTTTCTTATTATGAATGTCCTTTTCTAATAAGAAGGAAACGTTATATTCATGATTGAACATTTCAGAGATGGATACCTGAAAATAATTTTTATATTTAGCAGAAATGTAGCTGACTGCATGTGCCTGATCAGAAGGAATGACGATCTGTACCGTATCGTGATCTACGTCGTGAAATTTCAGTGGCTGGATCCATGTATTAAATGATACGGGAGAAAGATCATATTCTGTTTTGATATGCTGCTTGATTTCTTCCCATTTTTCACCGATCTGATTCATGATTGATTCTCCTTACCTAAATGTATTACTATATTAAACTAAACTTAAAAAAAATTCAAATCAGAGGGAAAGCCAATAAATTTTTAGAAAAATATTTTAATTATGTAAATTAGGTGTAAAAATGTTGAAAACTTTTTTGAAGTTATCAACATTCAAAACCTTATAAAATGGGAAAATATGAAAAATAATTGTGTGGGAAAACAGAGTTATCCACATTCCATACACATTTTGTGTATAAATTTATGTAAATAAGTGAAAATTTTTTTATATTGTGAAAAACTAGATATAGTATGTGGAAAGAAAGGCAAAAGACAAGATATAGAGTGAAAAAATTAAAAAAAATTTTTTATGATTTATAAGGCTTGACGAGGTTTCTTCTTTCTTATATAATCGTTAATGATGTTTTCTAATCGTTAAAAAGGAGGTGTATATCGATGAAAATGACATTTCAGCCAAAGAAGAGACAGAGATCTAAGGTTCATGGTTTTAGAGCAAGAATGAGTTCTGCAGGTGGAAGAAAAGTTTTAGCTGCAAGAAGAGCTAAAGGAAGAAAGAGATTATCAGCTTAGGTCACATTTATGTGACCTATTTTTCTCTCATGAGGAAAGTTTATGAAATTTTCAGAATCGCTGAAAAAGAACAGAGATTTTCAATATGTCTATCGAAATGGCAGATCATTTGCCAATAAGTATTTTATTATGTATGTATTAGAAAACAATCAGGATAGAAATTATATTGGAATATCTGTAAGTAAGAAAGTGGGCAATAGTGTCGTTAGACATCACCTGTGCAGAATTGTCCGCGAAATTTACAGACTACATGAAGATATGCTTAATAGTGGTTTAAGCATAGTAGTCATTGCACGACCAAATGCAAAGGACGTTTCTTATAAGGAAGCGGAATCTGCTTTTTTACATCTTGTAAAACTCCATGGTATTTCACATGCAGATGGAGAAGTTAGAAATTGATATGAAAAAATTATTTCTTTTTATCATTAAATTCTATAGAAAATATATTTCGCCAATGAAGAGCACAAAGTGTCCTTATATTCCTTCCTGTTCCGAATATGGCATGGAAGCAATTGAAAAATACGGAGCACTTAAGGGTGGAGCTCTTGCTTTATGGCGGATCATAAGATGTAATCCTTTTTCAAAAGGCGGGTATGATCCTGTACCCTGATCATTTCGTTACCATTAGGTAATTCAGGAGGAGTTAATATTGACAGGTATTTTATTAACCAAAAGTAATGCATTCATTATAGGACCTGTATCTCAGTTACTTGGTTATTTAATGAATGGAATTTTTACTGTTTTAGAAAAGATCGGTATTCCAAGTATCGGTCTCGCCATTATTATTTTTACGCTTGTTATATATTTATGTATGATGCCTCTTACGGTAAAGCAACAGAAATTCTCAAAGCTTTCTGCTAAAATGAATCCGGAGCTTCAGGCAATCCAGAGCAAGTATAAAAATAAAAAAGATAATGATTCCATGATTAAAATGAATGAGGAAACAAAAGCCGTTTATAAGAAATACGGTGTTTCTCCATCCGGAAGTTGTCTGCAGCTTGTGATACAACTTCCTATTTTATGGGCTCTTTATCGTGTTATTTATAATTTTCCGGCTTATGTACCAAATGTAAAGGCAGTTTTTTCTACATTGGTAGACAAGCTTGTTACAGCAGACGGTGCTTCTGCATTTTTACAGACTTTCAAAAATGCAAGTCAGTATGCAAAGCGGTTTTCTAGCAGTTCCTTTGTTGCGGGAAGCGATTATATGAAGAATACCTTTATTGATGTTCTGAATAAAGCTTCTTCTGCAGAATGGATGTCTCTGAAGACAGAGTTTCCGTCTCTGGCAACAGATGTGCAAAACACATATGATACACTGAGCAGATTTAATAATTTCCTTGGACTTAATATTGCAAATTCACCTTCTTATATTATTAAAGATGCTTTCCAGTCAGGATCTTATCTGCTTGTAGTTGGTGCTCTGATGATTCCAATTTTAGCAGCACTGACACAGTTTTTAAATGTAAAATTGATGCCACAGCCAACGAATAACGGAAGTACAGGTAATGAGCAGGCAGATGCAATGGCAGCCAGTATGAAATCCATGAATATGATGATGCCAATCATGTCAGCTATTTTCTGTTTCACACTTCCAACCGGTATGGGTATTTACTGGGTAGCAGGTGCGGTAATCCGTAGTATTCAGCAGGTTGTGATCAACAGACATATTGATAAGATCGACTTTGATGAAGTGATCCGTAAAAATATGGAAAAAGAAGAAGAAAATCGTCGGAAGAGTAAAGATACTGTTGCCAAATCTACTGTGAATCAGTCAGCACGTATGAATACAAAGTATTTAAACTCTACTTCCGGTCTCAGCCAGAAGGAAAAAGATGCGATTATTGAAAAAGCAAAGGCTGCTCCGAAAAAAGAGGGTAGTATCGCTGCAAAAGCGAATATGGTGCATGATTATATGGAGCAGAATAATAAATAGGAGGTTTGTCTGATGGAATATACAAAATTTTCCGGTAAAACAGTTAACGATGCAATTATTGATGCATGTCAGAAGTTAGAGGTTACCAGTGATAAGCTTGAGTATGAAGTTGTAGAAGAAGGTTCTTCCGGTTTTCTGGGATTTAATGCAAAACCTGCTATTATCAATGCCAGAGTAAAAGAAGAAGAAGCAAAACCGGATCAGAAAGCAAAAGATTTCTTAAATGATGTATTTGCATCTATGAAATTAACAGTTGTGATCACAGCAGATTATAATGAAGATGATAACAGTCTTTCTATTGATCTTGCCGGTGATGATATGGGTATCCTGATCGGTAAGAGAGGGCAGACACTTGATTCCCTGCAGTATCTGGTATCTCTTGTTGTAAACAAAGGACAGGAAGAATACATCAGAGTAAAAGTAGATACAGAAAACTATAGACAGAGAAGAAAAGAAACACTTGAAAACCTTGCAAAGAATATTGCATTTAAGGTAAAGAGAACAAAGAGACCTGTATCACTTGAGCCAATGAATCCTTACGAAAGAAGGATCATTCATTCAGCACTGCAGAATGACAAGTATGTTACAACACACAGCGAAGGAGAAGAACCTTTCAGACGTGTTGTTGTTACATTAAAGAAATAATCAAATAAGATGTTTTATAACAAGGACCACAAGTATTGTGGTCTTTGTTTGTTTTGGATATAATACTAGTATTATATCTATATTTATATATTCCATGGTAGACGCGCTCTCGCTCGACAAAAAACGTAGCGGTACATAAGGGCATAAAATACATACCCTAAGTACCGACGTTTTTCAACGGTCTACCATGAAACATATAAATATAGATATGTAAGACTTACAAGTTTTATAGCCTGAGTTAAATAATGATTGTGAGAGTGCGAAGCACGGAACAATCCGTATGACATCATGTAGATAAATTATCATGTAGATAAATTATCATGTAGATAAATACATCATGTAAGATAATGTATATAAAATAAATAAAAGGAAAAACAAACATGACAGATACAATAGCGGCGATCGCGACTGCGGTTTCAAATGCAGGAATCAGCATAATAAGGGTAAGCGGTAGTGAAGCAATTCAGATAGTGGATGAAATATTTGTGACAAAAGGTGGAAAGCATATTTTGAACAATGTGTCATCCCATACAATCCATTATGGTTTCATTCAGGAACAGGATGAAATGATCGATGAAGTCATGGTTTCTGTCATGAAAGCACCAAAGAGTTATACTGCGGAAGATGTTGTGGAAATTAACTGCCATGGTGGTGTCCTTGTAACAAATAAGATTTTGAAAACTGTTCTTTCCCATGGAGCAAGAATTGCAGAGCCGGGTGAATTTACAAAGCGTGCTTTCTTAAATGGTAGAATTGATCTGACGAAAGCAGAAGCTATTATGGATCTGATCGAGGCAAAAAGTGATTATGCACTGAAGGCTTCCGAAAATCAGTTACAGGGAAAGATTTATGATGAAGTTGTAAAATTAAGAAAGAAAATAATTTATGAAATAGCATTTATAGAATCTGCTATCGATGATCCGGAACATATCAGCCTGGATGGATATACGGAAAGATTGATGCAGGTTGTAGATGCTGTTTTAATTGAGATAGAAGAGCTGATCAAAAATGCAGAAAACGGTAAACTCATAAAAGAGGGAATCGATACAGTTATCGTTGGCAAACCAAACGCCGGAAAATCTTCTCTGCTCAATCGTATGCTTGGAGAAGAAAAAGCAATCGTTACAGATATTGCCGGTACAACAAGAGATATCATACAGGAATCCATGAAGCTTGGTGGTATTTCTTTGAATCTGATCGATACTGCGGGAATTCATGAAACAAATGATGTGGTAGAAAAGATTGGTGTCGGAAAAGCAAAGGAATGTATCGAAAAAGCGGATCTTGTCGTATATGTAGTCGATGCCTCCGTACCATTGGATGAATCAGATCAGTCTATTATAGAAATGCTTTCCGGTAAAAAAGTAATTGTGTTGTTAAATAAATCTGATATGAAAACAGTTGTCTATGAGCAACTTATGAGAGATAATATTGTAGATATTATTGGAAATGATATGGATCAGTGCAGGATCATATCTACTTCAACAAAAGAAAAAACAGGATTGAGAGAATTTGAAGAACAAATCAGAGATATGTTTTTTACAGGTGAGATTTCATTTAATGATGAAATTCTTATTACAAATGTGCGACAGGAGAGAGCACTGGTAGATGCGAAGGAATCACTTTGTCTGGTAAAGCAAAGTCTGGAAGACGAAATGCCGGAAGATTTTTACAGTATTGATCTGATGAATGCATATGCTTCTCTTGGCAGTATTATAGGAGAAGAAGTAGAAGATGATTTGGTACAGGAAATCTTTTCAAAATTCTGTATGGGTAAATAAAAATACAAGATTTATAAATTGGGTTTTGAATGGAAAATATGATACTATTTATAAAATAGTTAGCATAAGGTAACTTTATAAAATTAAATCATGATCAGATAAGTATATAATCGAAGTTATAGATATAATGATTATTTTAAGTATTTATGATAAGTAATAAAGAAGGAAATGAAAATGACAGAAGATATCAGAGATGAAGTAGATATATGTGTGGTAGGTGCAGGTCATGCCGGTTGTGAAGCAGCACTTGCCTGTGCCAGACTTGGATTGGAGACTGTAATCTTTACAGTCAGTGTAGACAGTATTGCACTTATGCCATGTAATCCGAATGTAGGTGGTTCCAGTAAGGGACATCTTGTCAGAGAACTGGATGCACTTGGCGGAGAGATGGGAAAGAATATTGATAAGACTTTTATCCAGTCAAAAATGTTGAACGTGTCAAAAGGTCCTGCGGTACATTCTCTTCGTGCGCAGGCAGATAAGCAGAATTATTCCAGAGAGATGAGAAAGACTTTGGAAAATACAGATCACCTTACAATTAAGCAGGCAGAAGTATGTGAAATTTTAGCAGACTACGATGAAGCTTCCGGTCAGCAGATCATTAAGGGTGTGAAGATTTATAACGGTGGTATTTATAAATGTAAGGCTGTTGTGCTTTGTACCGGTACTTATTTAAATGCCAGATGTCTTTGCGGTGAGTCTATTACCTATACTGGTCCAAATGGTTTGCAGGCGGCAACTCATTTAACGGACAGCTTAAAAGCACTTGGTATTGAGATGCAGAGATTTAAAACTGGAACACCTGCCAGAATGGATAAAAGGTCAATTGATTTTTCTAAGATGGAAGAACAGTTTGGTGATGAGAGAGTAGTGCCTTTCTCATTTTCAACAGATCCGGAATCTGTACAGATCGATCAGATTTCCTGCTGGCTGACTTATACAAATGAAAAGACGCATGAGATCATTCGAAATAACCTGGATCGTTCTCCAATCTATGCAGGTATTATAGAAGGAACAGGTCCGCGTTATTGTCCGTCCATTGAGGACAAGGTTGTAAAGTTTGCTGATAAGAACAGGCATCAGGTATTTATTGAACCGGAAGGTCTTTATACAAATGAGATGTATGTCGGTGGAATGTCTTCTTCTTTACCGGAAGATGTACAGATTCAAATGTATCGGACTGTTCCGGGACTGGAGCATTGTAAGATTGTCAGAAATGCATATGCGATCGAATATGACTGTATCAAACCGGATCAGTTATATCCTTCCCTTGCTTTTAAAAAGTTTGACGGTTTATATTCCGGTGGACAGTTCAACGGAAGCAGCGGATATGAAGAAGCAGCAGTACAGGGATTTGTTGCAGGTGTAAATGCTGCAAGATATGTGCAGAAGAAAGAGCCGGTTGTGATTGACAGAAGTCAGGGATATATAGGTGTTCTGATCGATGATCTTGTAACAAAAGAAAACAGAGAGCCATATCGTATGATGACTTCCCGCTCTGAATATCGTTTATTGTTAAGACAGGATAATGCAGATCTCCGTCTCAGAAAGATAGGATATGAAATCGGACTGATCACTCAGGAGCAGTATGATTATGTTGTGCAGAAAGAAAATTTGATTGAAGAAGAAGTCAATAGATTACAGAGTTTAAAGATTGGTGCAAATAAGAAAACACAGGAATTTTTGGAAAGACATAACAGTGCATCTTTAAAAACAGGTACTTATATGTCTGAGCTTATGTGTAGACCGGAGCTATCTTATGAAATACTTGCAGAACTTGACGAGGATAGACCAATATTACCTGCAGATGTGATTGAACAGGTAAATATCAATATCAAATATGATGGCTATATTAAAAGACAGCAGAAACAGGTAGAGCAGTTTAAGAAAATTGAAAATAAAAAGATTCCTGTTGATATTGATTATGATGATATTGGAAGTTTACGATTGGAAGCAAGACAGAAGCTTACAAAATACAGACCTCTTTCTGTCGGACAGGCTTCCAGAATATCCGGTGTATCGCCGGCAGATATTTCAGTCTTATTGATCTATTTGGAAACGTATTACAAGAGTGGCAAAATTCACTTTTGACCCCAATATCATAATATAGAGCAAAATAATATATAGATGTCATAAATTGATGTTGGAGTCAAAAGCCCTAAATGAGCAAGATCACGTGGGTTCATACCTTTTAACTCTGACATCATAAAATAATATAAAGTGAAATGGAATATAAAATATGTCGCATGATTTTAGTACCTTAATAAATAACTGTAAAAAGTGGAATATCGTTTTAACAGAAAAGCAGATCAAACAATTTGATCAATATTATGATCTTCTGGTAGAGTGGAATTCCTTTATGAATCTGACTGCAATTACAGAGTTTGATGAAGTATGTCAGAAACATTTTTTAGATAGCCTTTCCATTGTCAAGGCTTATCCTGATCATTATTTTGAAGAAAATACTTTCCAATTTATTGATATTGGAACAGGAGCAGGTTTTCCATCTATTCCAATTAAGATTGTATTTCCAAATTTGAAATTTACTTTGGTAGATTCTTTGAATAAAAGAATCAAGTTTTTAAATGAAGTGATTGATCAATTACAATTATCAGATTGTACTGCTGTACATGGCAGAGCAGAAGATCTGGCAAAAAATAGTTCTTACAGAGAACAATATGATTTTTGTGTTTCACGTGCTGTTGCAAACCTTTCTACTTTATGTGAGTATTGTATGCCATATGTGAAAGTCGGAGGCAGATTTGTTTCTTATAAATCAGAAAAAATTACAGAAGAAGCAGAAAAAGCAAAACATGCAATATCTGTTTTAGGTGGTAAGTTTGAAAGACAGGTTGAGTTTACACTTCCTGATTCTGATATATATCGTAATATTTATATTATCCAAAAAGAAAAATTAACACCTAAGAAGTATCCGAGAAAAGCGGGACTTCCGAGTAAGGAACCATTATGATATATTAAAAAATAAACAATACTAGATATAGAAAGAATGTAAATTTGTTTCACGTGAAACATTTTTGCATTCTTCTTTTTATAGAATCAATATAATGTTTCACGTGAAACATATAGATACTAAATATAGTGATAAATTCGTGAAACATTTTATCATATACGAAATGTGAAACATTATATAGAAAAATAAGAAAATACAAGATATAGTTGATACCTTATTTTTATTGGAAATAGTCTATATTTTTGGACAAACTTGTTATAGATAAAACAGCTATTTAGTGATATAATCATTTAATGTGTGAGAAGAATGATTCAGATGGAAATCCTATAGGAGGAAAATATGGGAAGAGTAATAGCAATAGCAAATCAAAAAGGGGGAGTTGGTAAAACAACAACTTCAATTAATTTATCTGCCTGTCTTGCAGAAAAAGGAAAAAAAGTTTTAGTGATTGATACAGATCCACAGGGAAATACAACAAGTGGACTTGGAATTGATAAGAATGATTTGGACAATACCGTATATGAGTTGATATTAGGTGAATGTTCTATTTACGACTGCATTGTAAAAGATGCTATTCCAAACGTATCTGTTTTACCATCTAATGTAAATCTCGCCGCAGCAGAAATTGAGCTGATCGGTGTAGATAAAAAGGAATTTATTTTAAAGAACGAAGTAGACTTTGTGAAGGATGATTATGATTTTATCATCATTGACTGTCCACCTTCTTTGAATCTGTTGACAATCAATGCAATGACTACAGCTGATTCTGTATTAGTTCCTATTCAATGTGAGTTCTATGCACTGGAAGGATTAAGTCAGTTGATACATACAGTAAACCTGATCAAAGAAAGATTGAATCCTGATCTGGAAATGGAAGGTGTCGTATTTACCATGTATGATTCAAGAACAAATCTTTCTATGCAGGTTGTAGAAAATGTAAAAGCAAATCTACAGGAAAATATTTGTGAAACAGTGATTCCAAGAAATATCAGACTTGCAGAAGCACCAAGTTATGGTATGCCAATTACCATGTATGATCCAAAATCATCCGGTGCTGATAGTTATAGAAAATTAGCAGACGAATTAATCAACAGAAAGGGTGCATAAGATGGCGGTAAATAAAAGGGGGCTCGGAAAGGGTCTGGATACAATGATCCCTCCGGTCAAAAATGAAAAGAAAAGTGAAAAGGGTGATCCTGCAAAGGAACCTGAAACACTTGTTAATATTACAAAGGTAGAACCAAACAGAGAACAGCCAAGAAAGAATTTTGATGAAGATGCACTGTTAGAGCTGTCGGAATCTATTAAACAATATGGATTATTACAGCCTATTTTAGTACAGGATCGAAAAGATTATTATGAGATCATAGCAGGTGAAAGAAGATGGAGAGCTGCAAAGCTTGCAGGTCTGAAACAGGTTCCGGTTATTATCAAGAATCTGACAGATCAGGAAATTGTAGAAATTTCCCTGATTGAAAATATCCAACGTGAAAACTTAAATCCAATTGAAGAAGCGCAGGCATATAAAAGATTGTTAAATGAGTTTCATCTGAAACAGGATGAAGTTGCAGAACGAGTATCAAAGAGCAGAACAGCAGTTACAAATTCGATGCGGCTTCTGAAATTATCGGACGATGTACAGAGAATGGTTATTGATGAGATGATCACAACCGGACATGCCAGAGCACTTCTTGGTGTAGAAGATCCGGCAGAACAATATA
>ULOC01028887.1_pt1 | contig 11308 bp, 6 predicted proteins | sample 1952181 | NCBI WGS metagenome assembly ULOC01 (sample SAMEA4835592, study PRJEB28245) | human gut metagenome | biome: gut microbiome; material: fecal sample | place: Denmark | collected 2008
GTAAAATATATTTTAGATGAATATTCATTATCAAATAATAAAAAAGAAAATGCTATAATTTCATCTATTTATACATACGATGGTAAAAATTATTATAAGTCAAAACTTACAACACCAGAATCACTTGATCTTCAAAGAAATTTATATAATATAAATGACACTGGAATAGAAAATGTTGTAATGGAAGTATCATCTCAAGCATTAAAATATGCTAGAGTAAATGATGTTAATTTTGAAATTTCAGCGTTTTTGAACATTTCAGAGGATCATATAAGCCCAGTAGAGCATCCTGATTTTGAAGATTATTTTACTTCAAAACTTGAAATATTCAAAAAGTCAATAAAAACTTGTATCAATTTAGATATGGACTTTGCACCTAGAGCTTTAAATGTTGCAAATAAAAATAAATGTGAAATTCACACTTTTTCAACTAAGGATAATACTGCTAATGTTTACGCAACAAATATTCATAAAAATGGACTCTTTACTGAATTTGATGTAGTATATAGTGATAATGAATACAGTGAAAAAGAAAAATTTAGTGTAATGCTTACAATACCGGGATTATTTAATGTTGAAAATGCCTTGGCAGCAATTGCAATAGCTAAATTCTTAAAAATTCCAACAAATTATATAATTTCAGGACTGAAGAAGGCAAAATCAGAAGGAAGAATGGAAATATATAGCTCATCAGATAAAAAAATTTTAGCAATTGTTGATTATGCACATAATAAATTAAGTTTTGAAAAAATATTTGAAACTACAAAAAAGGAATATCCAGATAGAAAAATAATATCAATTTTTGGTTGCCCTGGAAATAAAGCTCAAATAAGAAGAAAAGACTTAGGAGAGGTAGCATCAATTAATTCAGACTATATATTTTTAACAGAAGATGATCCGGCGTATGAATCAGTGCTAGGAATATGTAGTGAAATTGAAAAGTATGTTTCAAAGAATACTAAAAATTATGAAATAGTTGAAGATAGAGATTTAGCTATAAAAAAGGCTGTGCATAAAGCTATTTTAAAAGATGAAAAATATATAATTTTGATTCTTGGAAAGGGTAATGAGCATACTCAAAAAGTTGGAAGTGGATACAAAAAATATACAGGTGATAGTGAGAATATAATTAATTGTATAAAAAATTATGAAAATAATAATTAACTTTTACTATTTATATAAAATATGCTTACGACATATGTTTAAAGTTACAGTTAAAGTAACAATCTTTATTGTCGTAAGCATTTTATAATAATTTAATAATTTAATTAAAGTTTTTACTTTTTATTGCATAATCATTTAATTTTTTAGAAACTAGATAATTTATACTACCTCTTTCATATGTACCATCTTCTGTTAAATTACCTGCATATACGCCAGTTAATATTTCTATTCCTTCGTCTATTGTAGATACAGGGTATATGTGAAAATCACCATTTCTAACTGATTCTATAATTTCGTCAGAAAGTGTTAAATTTTTAACATTTTGTACAGGAATAAGTACACCATTTTCTTTATTTAATCCTCTATTTTTACACACTTTATAAAATCCTTCTATTTTATCGGTTACCCCACCAATAGGCTGTATTTCACCTTTTTGATTAACAGAGCCAGTAACAGCTAGGCTTTGATTAATAGGTATACCAGCAAGAGAAGATAATATTGCGTATAATTCAGTAGAAGAAGCACTATCACCATCAATACCATTATATATTTGTTCGAAGCAAATACTAGCTGTAAGTGAAAGAGGAGCTTCTTGTGCATACTTTTCACCAATATATGCAGATAGTATGTACACACCCTTAGAATGAGATGTTCCACTTAGTGAAACTTGACTTTCAATATTTACAACTCCACTTTTTCCTATGAAAGTATTAGCTGTAATCCTAACTGGTTGACCAAATGAGTAATCACCTGTAATAGCTACTGTAAGTCCATTTATTTGACCTACTTTTTTTCCAGAGGTAGAAATCATAATATCTCCACTTGAAATCATTTCATTTAAATTATCTCTATATTTTGAAAATCTATCTTTTTTACTTTCTAAAGCTTTTTTTACCTCAGTTATAGTAATTAATTTCTTTTTAGTAGTTTTTGCAACAAAATTTGATTCAATACACAAGTCTACAATGTCTTGTTTTATAGCCGTAAGTCTTTTTTGATTGCCAGCGCATCTTGAACTAAATTCAATTATTTCTTTTACTGCTGATTTGTCAAAATCAAGCAATTCATGTTTTTTTGCTATAAAAGCAATATATTGAGCAAGTTTTGTTGTATTATCTTTATTTCTTGGATAATAATCATCAAAATCAGCTTTTACCTTAAATAATTTTTTAAAGTCTACGTCCATTTGACAAAGTTGTTGGTAATGCAATTCAGAACCTATTAATATTACTTGAAAATTCATAGGAATTGGTTCAGGCTTTAATGATACAACAGTAACAGGTTGTGCTATATCACGTGAGCTGTCAATAGATAACTCTTGATTTCTTAATACTCTTTTGAAAGCTTCCCAAGTTGGCATGCTACTTAGTAAATCACGTATATTTACTATTAGATAACCTCCATTTGCTTTATGAACAAGACCTGGTTTTAACATCATATAGCTTGTTTTAGCACCAGATGGACCAGTTTCAAATTCAAGCTTTCCAAATAAGTCAAAATAATTAGGATTTTTACACAATATAACTGGAGCATGAAATAGCTTATCATTGTCCACTAATAAATTTACTTTGTAATTGTCCCAAGGTTTTTGTTGCCTTTGAAGTAGCTGTGGCATCATCATCATTTGTTGCATAGAAGATGGTGATTTTTGTGACTTTATGCTATCTTCATAACTTTTGAAATAATCAATATTTTTAACAACATCACTTTGAATAGAATATAAAAAGTTTTGAATTTTTAAATTCTTTTTATACTTTATTTTTAAATCACTCATACATTGAGTCACAGCAAATGTAGTTAAATTTGACTGCCACTCTTGGATAACTTGTTCAGCTTTTTTATCAAGTGCATCAAGCTCTTTTAACACCTCTAAAGTTTGTTCTTGAATCTTAGGACTTTTTTCTTCAAAATATTTCTTTGTTTTTTCATCTAATATGTTAAAGTCTTTCTCATTTAAAATAACACCATTGTGAACTGGTGAAAAATAGATTCCGTCCTCTGTATTTCTAACTTTAAATCCTTGTTCATAAGTGGATTTATCGAATTCTTTCATTATATTTTCTTTTGCGCGAGAATATCTGTCTAAGATATTTTTTTTCTCTTTTTCATACATATCACCACTCAAGTCTTTTTGTAATCTGTCAAGTAAGTTTTTTATAAATCTATTCATATCTCTTTTAAATTCAGATCCCATACCAGGTTCTAAAGATACTGCAATAGGCTCATTTGGGTTTTCAAAATTGTATATATAACAATAATCATTAGGAATTTTTTGCTTTTGACTTAAGTTATTAACAATAGATAGTGCATATGCTGTTTTCCCTATACCAATGCTACCAGATACATATAAATTAAATCCTTTTTGAGGAATTTGCATAGCAGATTTTATAGCACTTAAAGCTCTTTCTTGACCAATTATTCCGTTAAAAGGTTCTAAATCTTTCGTAGTTTCAAAATCCAAATAGTCTTGATTTTGATTGTTTTTTAAATCAGTAGGTTTTAGTTCTTTAATTTTCATATATATTTCCTCCAATATCTTTTGTTTACCTCTATTATAACAGTTATATTGTATTATATAATTAAAAAATATTCAACCCTTTTTTAGTATTTTAAGTTATTTTTTAACTAGCATTTTTATATAAAAATATACTAAATGAGGGGGATATATATAATTACTAAAAACTATGTGTAAAGAGGTAGAATAAATGAGGTGTATTAAATATTTTTCCTAAAAGTATTAATTAAGACATTATTATAAAATTACAATAATTCTTGATGAATAGATTACATAATATTAACAAAGTTTTATTAGTGTGTTAAAATATAAGTGTTAGAAAAAATATACCGATAAAATTTAGGAGGTAAAAATTTATGAAGAAGAACTTTTTAGAGGTAGCTACTGTATTTCCGTTTGCGTATGGACCTGAGTATCAGGCTGCAAGGCAGGTTTTATCTAATGATGTAAATGAACTGGTAGTTAAATTTGATATGTCACGGCAGGTAAAACCAGAATGTGCAGCTGTTGCAATGATTTTTTCTGGTGAATCTCATCCGAAGGAGAATTATGCCATTGATCTAAGCTTTGAAGGAGATGAGCTTGAACTCTCAATTGAATTAAAGAGTGGAGCTAATAAGCTTAAGTACAGTGAAATGTTACTGGAACCCGGAAAAAATGTAATTTCTGGGGTACTTCCAGAAACAAGTGAAATAGTCATTTGTTGCTTTAGATCAGGAAATGAAGGAAAGAAAGCAACAGTGAAGCTTATTGTTGATTAATATTAAATGAGTAATAAAAAAATGAAAAGCTTACAATTGAAAAAATTGTAGGCTTTTTACTTTTTTCTAAAATTGAATAATAACATTTTAAATATAAGAGCTTTTTATAAATTATTACCAAATATTCTTATATTTATATAAAATAAATATTTAATATAAAAATATAGCTCAAAAATATAGTCCTTGAATTTTTTATAAAACTAACTCTAAAGTTTTTTCCATTATTATTGCATCTTCTGTAGGTGATTGATAATAGTTTTTTCTATGTGATATTTTTTTAAATCCGCATTTTTCATATAATGAGATTGCTTTTGTATTTGATATACGTACTTCTAGTAATATTTTATTTATATTTAAATTTTTAGCAAAGTCAAATATGTAGTATAAAAGCTTTGTTGCTATTCCTTTTTGTTGATGAGATTTTGAAACAACTATTGATAATATATCCATAGTATCAATAACATGTGAAGTAGCAACATATCCTATTATATCATCATTTAATTTAATTACAAAATATGAAAAATTTTGGTCATTTAAGTCACTTAACATAGAAGTTTTTGATAGTATGTCTATACATTGTTCATCTTCAAGTTTCTTTGCTTTATCAATATCTTCTACGCTCATATTATAAATTTTAATTATAGAATTATTGTTATTCACTTTTTTTTTGCCTTTCTGCTTGAGATTTCCTTGCATAAATAGCATCAAGTGTAAATGCGTCAAATATATACTTTTCTGGATTTTCAAATCTTTCAAAAGCATCTATAGTATCAGAAGGAGTAGGATAGCATGTTATAAGTTTTAAATCTTCAACTAAAAATATTGATTTTATATCATTTTCGTAGTCTGATAACGTATTTCCAGCAATAATAATATCATTACTATTTATATTGTTTTCATTTAGATATGATTTAACATCTTTTAGTAATTCATGGATGTCGTCATTTTTTATCTCAAAAAGTTCATCTATTAAAATTTTTCCATTTTCATTTTTCTCTATTTTATAGATATCATAGTACATTCTGCTGTTTTTTGCATCAATTAAAGAAATTACATATTTTTTGCTAAATTCATGATTTACACAAAATATTTCATATGCTTTATATGCAAGTAACATAGAAGAAGTAATTGAAAAAATTTTTTGTTTATTTACATAAGAAAATGCTTTAAGTGTAGAAAGTCCAATTCTAATTCCTGTAAATGATCCAGGTCCATTAATTACGCAAAAAATTGGTATATCTTTTAAGCTAGTCCTATGATTTTTTAAAGTATTATTTATAAGTGGTAGAAGCTTTTCTGAGTGTGTTATCTCATTTGAAACACTATTTTCATATATTTTATTATTAGTTTTAAGAGCAACTGCAGCTACTTTTGTAGTTGTATCAATAGAAAGTAAGTTCATTATACATTCCTCCATATATTAAAATGACGAGTATTGTCATCCATTTCATCTTTTTTTATGTCTATAAAAACTGTATTTTTGGGTAGTATATCTTTTATAATATTTCCCCATTCGATAATGCAAATTCCGTTTGAAAAATATTCAGTTCCTATGCTATCTTCAAAATCAACAGAATCTTCAATTCTGTAAACATCAAAGTGAAATATCTTATCATTATTTTTTAAATCATATTCATTTACTATTGTAAATGTTGGGCTAGATACTTGGTTATCAACATTAAAGTACTTTGCAATACTGTTTACAAATACAGTCTTTCCACTTCCAAGTTCACCATTTAGTACAATTATATCTTTTTTTCTTAAATATTTTGCAAATGTATATGCAAGTAAATTAGTATCGTCTACTGATTTTGAAGTGAAAACATAATTAAAAGAATAATCTTTATTTTCAAAAATTTTTTTTATATAGTCATTTAAATTAAATTTTCTTAAGTTAATTTTTTCCAAACAAATCACCAATACTATTATATCAAAATTTATAAAAAATATCAAATAGAAGATTGTTTAATATTTTTATTTAAAAAAAGCGCAAAAATAGAAATATGTCTTGAAAAAAATTATAAAAAAAGTTACAATTAAATGTATGAAAACGTTTTAAAAATTGTAAAATATTGAGGTGGAATATGAAAAAATATAACGGTGTTACTATGATAGTATTAGTACTTACAATACTTGTAATAATAATAATTTCAGGCGTCACAATAGCAACAGCTGGTAGCCTTTTAGAAAATTCAAAAGTTACAACTTTTGCAGAGGACTTAAAAAGTGTAGAAGATGCGACCAAGATGTACTATATAGAAAATGATGACTTGCCAGTTCTTGGAGAAAATATTGCGTTATCGTACGCACAGGTAAAATCGCTTGTTGAAAGTAAAAATTTATCGTTTTTTGAAAATGAAACGATTGAAAATGAAGATAAGCCAACGTCTGATTCTTTAGGTGCATTTTATAAGATTGACTTAGCAAAAATTGGAGCGACAAAGGTAAGTAGAGGAATAGAAGAAAATGGAGATACAAGTGATGTGTTTGTTGTATCGTATCCTTCAATGAATGTATATTATTTAAAAGGACTTTTGGCTAGATCTAAGGCATACTTTTCTCTTACAAAAGAAATATCTAACGTAACTAAGATAAACAAAGGAGATATTGCTAATATAAATACTAGTACTGTAACTGCTTCTGGGATTACTGTGAAAAAGGAAAAGAAGACTTGGACAAATAAACCTGCTTTCTTGATTGAAGCTAGTATTTCAAGTGGAGAAACATTATATATTAAATTTGGAGGCTCAGGAGCTGAAAAGCAGCTTACAACTGTTATTGGACAAAATTCAATTTACTTTAGTGATAACTTAAACTCATATACTTTAAATGGTACTAAGTATAATTTATCAATTACAGATACAGAGGTAAGTAATTTTGATAAGTTAGTACAAAGTAATAAATTTTTTGAAGTAATAAAGAAAAAAGGAAGTAGTGTCATAGGAAAATTAAAAGTAGATATGTCAAACTATGAAAAAGATTTACCAATAAAATCAGCTCAAACGACATTTACACCTGGTATGGAATATAATACATTAACGATAAATGTAAATGATAACACAAGTGGAATAAAGGATGTTAAGTATGAATACTTAACTAAATTTGATAAATCAGGTAATATAATAAAATATTATAAAGATAAAGAAGGAAAAGATATAACTTCATTTAATTCTGATTATATGATATGTAGAGGAAAAAGTGCAAAGTTTGTATCTGATGGAGTATATAAAATAGAAGTTCCAACAGATGTTGAGGGAATTGAAATTATGGTATATGATAAGGCTGGTAATAGTTTTCTTATGACTGAAAATACTAATTTGCAAAATACAAGCGCTGAGATATGGGCTGGTATTTATGAAAAATATGTTGCTAATACACAAATTTCTCTTGATTTAACGGCAAAAACAAAGCATCAAATAAACGTTGCAAAAGTTCAAATAAGTGATAATGGCAGTATTTATGGTGAAGAAAAGTTTGTAGACTTTGTTAATACATCATCAAATGTATGGACATCAAGTGTTAGCTTTGATAGTTTGAATTTATCTGATTATGTGTATGTAAAACTTGTAATAACATACAATAATAGATCAAAAACTACTACTGTTATAAAGAAAATAAAAGTAAAACAAGATGATGATTATGAGATGGCAATGCCTGGCGTTACAGTTTTAGGAGAAAATAAAAAATATGTAGATAGTCAAGGAAATTCTGCAATAATTCCTACTGGATTTAAGATATCTGTTAAAGAAAATGAACAAAATATAAGCAGTGGTCTTGTGGTTATTGCACCAGATGAAAGTGAATTTGTTTGGGTACCTGTTCCAGAAAATGAAATTAATTTATTTGCTAAAAATGACGGAACTGGAAATATGAATGGATTACTATATAACTATTCAAAATATGGTGATATAAATGGAACTTTAGTAACTAATAGAACTGAACCAATTGTCACAACAAATGATAATAAAAGTGATAACTTAAATATTATAAATAATATACTTGGAACTAAACTTACAACTTCAAAAGATTTAAAAGAATTAATGCAAGATGAATATAACGCAATATATGAAAGTGTGAACAAATATCATGGCTTTTATATTGGCAGATATGAAACAGCCAATATGATGAATTATAATAATACAATTATTCTTTCAGTAGTTTCAAAAGCTAATATGACTGATATTAATAATCAAAATTGGTACACATGGTATGCAAATGAGAAAAAGTATGCAAGTACACTTACAGGTGTAAATGTAAGGTCTAATATGATATATGGAAGTCAGTGGTATGCAGTAATGAGGTATTTTGCAAAAAATAGTGATGATTCTATAAGAGAATATCCAATAAATGCTGAAAAACAAGGAAACTTTTCAGAAAAATTAGAAGCAACTGGAAAAAGTGTTTCTGTAAATAACATTTACGATATGGCAGGTAATGTTGAGGAGTATACATGTGAAAAAATTAATGGAAATGTTGCTTTGATGGGAGGATATTATAAATATACTGATTATAACGAAAAGTACGCTGGTAGAATTGGCGATAACGAGTCAACTACCATAAAAGAAGAGTACGGCTCAAGGATGTGTTTATATTTATAGTTTAATATTACAAAAGTTGTAATTTAAATGTAATAAAATCGTAATAAAAATACTTAAAAAGCGGGAATTATCCCGCTTTTTTGCTACTTTGTAAAATTATTTAAAAATATATGAAATTTACTTGAAAAATGTTCTAAAAGACGGTAAAATATATGTGAATATTGGGCAAATTTAAGAAAAATTTGAGGTGTTATATATGAAAAATAAAAAGGGAATGTCAATGATATCACTTATAATTACAGTGATTGTAATATTAATTTTACTTGCAACATCTATAGGATTTATGGGCAATGCTGTAGATAATTCGAGAATATCTGCATTTGCTAATGATTTAGTAGAAATTGAAGATGCTGTTAGAACATATTATGTGGAAAAAGATGAGTTTCCAACTAGCGATTCTGATAAAAATGCTTTATCACAAAATGCACTTTTAGGTTTAATATCAGATGGAAAGTCATATTTAGAAGATGAATTAAGGCTTAATGGAGATTATATAGAAAATGGGAACTTAGGAGCTTTTTATAAAATAGATTTAAGTAAAATAGGTGTAGCTTCAACTAAAAGAGGTACAAAAGATAGTGGAGATACAAGTGATATATATGTAGTGTCCTATCCATCACTTAATGTATACTACGTAAAGGGAATTGAAGCTAAATCTAAATTTTATTTTTCGCTTTCTTCTAATTTAACTTCAATAGTAAAAATAAATAAGGGCACTGGTGCTAAAGTAAATGATTATACAACAATTACTTCAAGCCAAGGAATTACAGTAAGAAAAGAAGCAAAAGAATGGACAAATAAAGTTAATATGTACGTTGAATCTTTTGTTGAAAATGGAGAGACTTTATACATAAAAATAGGAGATGGAACTGAAAATCAACTAAATGTAGTCAGTGGTCAAAATAAAATTTATTTTGGGGATAGTTTTAAAAGTTATAATAGTTTGAATCAAAATAAAGAGTTTAATATTTCAAATTCAACAATAGATAATGATATAGAAAATTTCTCTAAAAAGATTCAAAAAGATAAGAAAATTACTATTATGAAGAAAAAGTCTGGAAGTGTAGTTGCAATACTAGTAGTTGATTTTTCAAATTTTGAATTAACGGTACCTGTAAAAACTCAGGCTGCACTTTTAACTTCAAAAGAAGAGTATAATTTACTTACTTTAAAAATGCAAGACTATGATAGTGGAATAAAAGAAGTAAGATATGAGTATTTAACAAAGTATGATAGTGATGGAAATATTGTAAGTTATTATGATAATATTTCAAGGTATGATGTAAATTATATGAGGGCACGTTCTAAAGTTGCTAAGCTTGCAAGTGACGGAGTAGTAGAACTCGAAGTACCAAAAAATGTAGCAAGTGTACAAATTGTAGCTATAGATAAGGCTGGAAATATAACTCAAAAAGACGGCGCTAGTTACATTATAGAAGAAACATCGCCGTATATATATGTAGGTATTGAAGAAGTCAGTGTTACAAGGAAAGAGGCAAATATAAACTTTGTTGTAAGATCTGATTCTGAAGTAAAGTCTGCAAAATGCTATACAAGTACAGATGGAGTTAATTTTAGTAATGAAAGAGTACTAAAATTAAAAAAAGAAACTTCTAGCGTATATAAAGATGCAGTAAATTATAATAATTTAAATGGTATAACAAATAAAATTTATATAAAAGTTGAAGTTATATATTTAGATACAAATGAAAAAGAAGTTAGAATAAAAGAAATTGAACTTACATCCAATCCACTATATTCTACAACAACATGTGAAATAGCACCATCTACTGGAAATACGTTAACTTTTGTAATACCAGCAGGATTTACCCCAGTCACTTTAAATACTGATGGAACAATAAAAGAATATGTAAAAATGTCTAATTGGAATAATACATATTTTAACGATAAAAAAATTAAGGAAGGAATTGTTATAGTAGATAGGGCAGGAAACGAATTTGTATGGATACCTATAGAAAGTAGTAACTATAAAAGTAGGTTCTCAGAATATCCAAAGTATACATCTATAACAAGTGTTAAAGATGAAAAAAGTTACGAGTTAAAGTATGGTGGATTTTATGTAAGTAGATATGAAGCAGCATTTTCATATAATAATGGAAATATAGCTGCAATGTCAAAAAAAAGTACTAATATAACACAAGATGATTGGTCTACAAAAAGAACGCCTGCATATGAGGGATACTTGTGGAACTATGTATCATATGAAGAAGCAAAAAATTATTCTAGAAAAATGGCCATAAGATATGGAT
>ULOC01004234.1_pt1 | contig 11281 bp, 10 predicted proteins | sample 1952181 | NCBI WGS metagenome assembly ULOC01 (sample SAMEA4835592, study PRJEB28245) | human gut metagenome | biome: gut microbiome; material: fecal sample | place: Denmark | collected 2008
CATTGATGCGGCAGTAGCAGCATTTACAAAAGGAGAAGTGTGGCTTGACGAATTGCGTGCCTATATTTCGGAAAACAAACGTGTCGCTACGTCATATATTCAGGAGAAAATTCCAGAATTGACGGTGATTTTGTCCGATGCAACCTATCTTTTATGGGTTAATTGTGAGGAGGTTTCACAGAATGCGAAAGAGCTGGTACAAAAGATTCGCGAGAAAACCGGATTATATTTATCCGATGGCAATGTCTTTGGCGGAGATGGAAAACACTTTTTCCGAATGAACTTAGCGTGCCCAAGAGAGCGGATGATGGATGGATTAAAACGGCTGTCTCAGGCAATCACACAGACAAAATGATAAAATGTCGCAATAAGTGGTAAGGCATTGACAAAAGAAAGACGCAAGATTATACTCATAACAGTGTTATATAACGGTGTTATGGATTGGAGGTACAGGTGTCAAAACCATTGGAAGGTGTTTCTGAGAAAATAGAAACATGTGCAAAGAAGGAATTTCTTGAAAAAGGGTATGTGGATGCATCCCTTCGGAATATTGCTGCAAAAGCCGGAACTACGACGGGTTCAATTTATTCCCGGTATGGTGGAAAAGAAGGACTTTTTAGTGCAATTGTTGAGACGGCAGCAGAAGAATTTGTCCGGATGTTCCGTGGCATACAGGAAAAGTTTCATCAGACGGACCCGGAGAAGCAGCCGGAAATTATGGATGATTTAACGAGAGAAGGTATGCGCCAGATGGTTTTATTCATGTATGAGCATTTACAGGAGTTTCAACTTTTGGTGGATGGTTCTTATGGAACAAAATTTCAAAATTTTGTGGAACATTTAGTGGAGATTGAGACAGAGTATACGGTCAAATACATGGAGACAGCGGGGATTGACCCCCAAAAGGAAAGTCCTATTACCAGTGAATTTTCACATATTATGAATAAGGCCCTTTTTGAAAGTTTTTTTGAAGTGGTTAGGCACAACATGCCAAAGGATGAGGCACTCCGATATATTGATATGCTTGCAAAATATCACTGTGCCGGATGGCGTGTTATTTATGAAAAAGATTGAATATAAAAAGGAAGGCTGCATGGAGTGAAAGCAGCCCCTCTTTTAAATCTTTGGTTAGTTATAACTTACACTAGTTATGTGACACGAATAGTATTTGAAGGAGGCTTTCTTAGATGGCAAAGAAGAAAGAAACAAAGCAAAGTCCGATGCAGCGGTTATTTGTTTATGCCGGAAAGTATAAATATCTTACCATTGCATCCTGGATTCTTGCTGCGATAAGTGCGTTTGTTGCACTTGTTCCATTCTATTTTATCTGGCGCATAATCAAAGAGGTGCTCTACGTGGCACCAAATTATGCAGATGCAGAAAATCTGTCGGCTTATGGATGGAGTGCGGTTGGATTTGCGATATTGTCCATGCTTATCTATATCGGAGCTTTGATTTGTTCGCATTTGTCCGCATTTCGCGTACAGGCAAATATAAGAGTTGGGCTGATGAAACATATTTTAACGCTGCCACTTGGTTTTATGGATGAAGAGGGAAGTGGAAAAGTAAGAAAAGTTGTGAATGAATCCAGTGCAGCAACCGAGACCTATTTAGCTCACCAGCTGCCGGATAAATGCGTGGCAGCTGCTACGCCGATTGGTCTTGCGATTCTTCTTTTCGTATTTGACTGGCGGCTTGGACTCTTGTGCCTGATTCCGGTTGGGGTAGCTTTTCTTGTGATGGGAAGCATGATGGGCGAAAATATGAAAAAGAAAATGGCAGAATACCAGAATGCACTCGAAGAAATGTCAAGTGAAGCTGTAGAATACGTTCGTGGTATCCCCGTCGTAAAGACATTTGGTCAGTCTGTCTTTTCATTCAAGAGATTTCGTGAGGCAATTAAAAATTACGAAAAATGGACGATTTCTTACACAAAAGATATGCGCATTCCGATGACGGTATACACGGTATCAATTAATGCAGTATTTGCTATTTTGATTGCAGCAGCATTTTTCTTTGGCGGGGTAAATAGTGGAGCAGTGGACAACACATTTCTTTTAAATTTACTGTTTTATATAATTATCACACCAATTATCACGGTTACCTTAACAAAGATGATGTACGCCGGTGAAAATACGATGATTGTTGAAGATGCACTTACGAGAATTGATGGAATTCTCAATAAAAAACCACTTACACAGAGCACGGCTAAAAAGACGTCAAACGACACTTCCATTTGCTTTGATGGCGTTTCGTTCCGATATGAAGGTGCTTCAAAGGATGCACTGAAAAATATCAATCTTGAAATTCATGCCGGTGAGCAGGTTGCGTTTGTCGGACCATCCGGTGGTGGAAAGACAACGATTGCGCGTCTGATTGCGCGGTTTTCTGATGTGACAAAGGGCAGCATAAAAATCGGCGGCGTGGATGTAAAGGATATTGAGCAGAAAAAGCTGATGGATACCGTATCGTTTGTGTTCCAGGACAGCAAACTTTTGAAAATGTCCATCTATGACAACGTGCGCATGGGTAAAAAAGATGCGACCCGTGAGGAAGTCATGGAGGCATTAAAAAATGCACAGTGTGAAGATATTATCGAAAAACTGCCAAATGGTATTGATACCGTAATCGGTTCCAAAGGAACTTATTTATCCGGTGGAGAGGCACAGCGTGTTTCCATCGCAAGAGCAATGCTGAAAAATGCACCGATTCTGATTTTGGATGAGGCGACAGCGTTTGCTGACCCGGATAATGAGGTGAAAGTTCAGGCAGCATTTGCAAAACTCTCAAAAGGAAAAACCGTGATTATGATTGCACACAGACTTTCTTCTGTTACCGGTGTTGACCGTATCTTTGTTTTGCAGGATGGCGAAATCAGACAGGCAGGAAAACATGAAGAATTAAAAGATGCAGAAGGGCTGTATGCACACATGTGGAAAGCATACAATCAATCTGTAAGCTGGAAGGTAGGTGTGTAATATGATAGAAAAATTGATGCATAAATATGCTCTTTCCAAACAGGGAGCATCGGATATGATAAAAGCAATTATTTCCGCTACCATTTCGAATATTATACTTATGGTGCCGGTTGCCCTTTTGTATTATTTAGTAAGAGACTATATGGCAGGAAATTTAGGGGATAAAGTTCTCTTTTATGTGGCAGGGTGTTTGATTACATTTGTATTGATTGGTATTTCAACATACATTCAGTACAATGCCACGTTTTTATCGACCTACGTTGAAAGTGGTGTCCGAAGAGTAACATTAGCTGAGAAATTAAGAAAAATTCCGCTTTCTTTCTTCGGGAAAAAAGACTTGTCAGACTTAACAAGCACAATTATGAATGACTGCGCACAGATGGAGACAGCATCTTCTCATTTCATTCCGGAACTTTTTGCTGCGTGCATTTCGACAGCTTTGATTGCGGTTGGTTTATTTTTCTTTGACTGGCGTATGGCGATTGCAGCACTCTGGGTACTTCCGGTTTCATTTCTCATTGTCGGATGTTCGGGAAAAGTACAGAAGAGTTTGAATAAAAAACAGATGGTATTGAAAATGGCATGTGCAGACGGTATTCAGGAGTGCCTGGAAAATGTAAGAGATTTGCAGGCTTATAATACGCAGGAAGATTACATGAAAGGACTGACTGCAAAAATTAAGGCGGTTGAAAAGCATGCGATTGTAACAGAGCTTGGAACAGCTGTATTTGTCGGAAGTTCACAGATGATTTTGAAACTTGGAATTGCTACCGTTGCACTTGTTGGTGGTGTATTGTTAGCAAAAGGGGAATTAGATATTCTTACCTTTTTCATGTTCTTGATGGTAGTATCAAGAATTTATGACCCAATGCAGGTTTCTCTGCAAAATCTGGCAGCAGTTATTGCTTCCGGTGTTCAGAGTGACCGGTTAGATGAAATCTTGTCACATGAAGTACAGGACGGTACAAACACAATGAAGAATGACGGTTATAACATTGAATTTTCCAATGTGGGATTTTCTTACGAGACCGGTGATGTGGTGTTGAAAGATGTTTCCTTTGTGGCAAAGCAGGGAGAGGTTACAGCATTGATTGGACCATCCGGTGGCGGTAAAACGACAGTTTCCCGTCTTGCCTCCCGTTTCTGGGATGCAAACCGCGGCAGCATAACAGTCGGCGGCATGGATATTTCCAAAGTAGACCCGGAGACTTTGATGTCACTGTATTCAATTGTATTTCAGGATGTTACGTTGTTTAATAATACAATTCTTGAAAATATACGAATCGGTAAAATGGATGCAACGGATGAAGAAGTGCTTGCGGCGGCAAAACTTGCTCACTGCGATGAGTTCGCAGAAAAACTTTCCGACGGCTGGAATACGGTAATCGGAGAAAACGGTTCGGAACTTTCCGGTGGAGAAAGACAGAGAATTTCGATTGCCAGAGCCTTTTTAAAGGATGCACCGATTATTCTTTTAGATGAGGCCACGGCTTCGCTGGATGTAGACAATGAGACGATGATTCAGGAATCTTTGTCTCGTTTAATTAAAGACAAGACGGTCATGATTATTGCTCACCGTATGAGAACGGTTGCAAATGCGGATAAAATAGTAGTATTAAAAGACGGTGTGGTAGCAGAGAGTGGAACACCATCTGAGCTGGATGCGAAAGACGGTATTTATGCCAATATGGTGAAGACGCAGAACCTTGCTGCGGACTGGGCACTGTAGAGGCAGAATACGAAAAAACTGCATAGAATAGAAATGTATGAACTGGCACAGCATTTCCTATCGTATCGGAAAAACTTTTGTGGATATGGAGTTGAAGATGAGGACGAAGGCTGTCCGCATTGCTGGATAAAAAAGAAAATATGAAGAAAAGAGGAAAATAAAATGATACATTCCGTAGCCGTTTTAGGAGCAGGGGCAGTTGGTTCCTATGTTATCTGGGGGATTTCTGCTTTGGATGATGTAGAACTTGGTGTCATCGCAGAGGGAGAAAGAGCGGAGCGCATTCGGAGGGAGGGATGTCTTATCAATGATAAGGTTTATCGCCCGCAGGTGTGGGCGCCAAAGGAAGCAAAGAAAGCAGATTTATTAGTGGTTGCTCTCAAATACAATGCACTTTTAAAGGCTCTGCCAAGTATCAAAGAGGCTGTGGGAGAAAATACAATTGTTATGAGTCTGATGAATGGCGTTGATAGTGAGGAAATTATTGCAAAGGAAGTGGGAGAGCCACACGTATTATATTCTGTCATTAAGATTGCTTCTCATAAAGAGAAAACGGGCTTTTATTTCAATCCGGAAACAACGATAGGAATTATTTTTGGAGAATTGAAGACACCCTATGACAGTGAGCGGGTGCAGGCGGTAAAAGAATTGTTTGGAAGAACAGAAATCCATTTTCGTGCGACAAAATATATTCGTGAAGAGGTGTGGAGCAAATACCGGTTAAATGTGTGCAACAACCTGCCACAGGCAATTTTGGGTGCCGGGGTCGGCTGCTACCGGGATAGTGTTCACATGAAAAAAATCAGTGATAAACTTAAGGAAGAACTTGAGGCAATTGCGCTGGCAAAGGGAATCGATATGTCAAAGGTGGAAAATACTTCGACACAAAGAAGCGCCGTGCCGCCAAGTGCGAGATATTCTACTTTGCAGGATTTGGATGCAGGGAGACAGACGGAAATTGAGATGTTTTCCGGTGCGCTTATACGCATGGGAAAGGAACTTGGTATCCCGACGCCATATAATGAGTATACCTATCATATGATTAAGGCGTTAGAAGAAAAGAATGAAGGTGTCTTTGATTATCGCGGAGGAAATGAGGAGCCGGTGATGTTTAAGTAGGGGATTATAAAGAAATTAAAAAACATAGGTCGGCGGCTCCAAATTGTCTGCAATAAAATAAGCAATAAGGCAGGCAATAAATAATAGTCCGCCGATACCTATCATTAATTTCATGATTTTTTTGCTTGTTTGCATTTGCTTGGAATTAATTATCTCGTTGTCACAAAATTGTTGTTGTAAATTTGCATAGGTTGCATCTGGATATTTAGTTATATAATCATACAACTCTGTTTTTGCAGTTTCTCTCAGCATTTTCCGTTGAGGATTTGAATAAACAGAGGAAGGAACCATTTGCTTTATGATTTTTTTGATTTGATGTTTTTTGAGCATGGATTGTAACCTCCTAATCAAAAGTGATTTCTTGCACTGGTGTTGGGTCTGGGTTTCCATTTATAGGATTTATGTTTTGTATATTTTTATTGTCTTCTTCAAAGTATTCCACATAATATCCATCAGCGTATTCACGCATAGCACATACATGCTGAATTGTAAGCCATATAAGAATAATGAGTATTATAAAAAAGACAGAAAAACTGCACCAATATAAAATCATATTTCTTGGATGGAGTTTTGTGAGTGAGTGATAGGAGACCATGTTTTGAATTTCTGATGGTTCTCCAAATTGCGTCAGCAAATCATTGTAATCTGCATTTGGATGAGTTTTTTGATAATGTAATAAGTCTTGTTCTAACTCATCTAGAAAATTTTTTTTTATTTTATGTTTTCCCTTATAGAGTCTTCGAATTTGTCTTAGGTATTTTTTTGTGATATTTCGTTGCATGTTAATCCTCCCCGTTTTTATTATCCACTTGCGAGACACAAGAAATGATGGTATCAATTGCTGAAGTAATGGTATCATATTCTTGTAAAAGATTTTTTAATCTTAATCTGCCACTTTCCGTGATAGAATAGTAAACACGTGTCCGACGAACGCCAACTTTAACCTGTTCAAAATCCAAATAGCCATTTTGATTTAAACGATAAAGAGTTGGATACATAGTCGCTTCTTTTAATTCATATTTACCATTGCTTAATTCGGACATTTCCTGTGCCAGTTGATATCCATATTTTTTGTTCGTTTGCAATAATAGTAACAAAACCAATTCAATGGTGCCATTTTTTATTGTGTTTACTTTTCTAGTTTGTTTTGCCATTTTTTCACACCTTTATATATGTATCACCATAAAATTTTCTGAGTTTTATTTTATCTTATATAAATCATGTTGTCAACTTTATTATATAACATCAATACTTTTTAATAAATAGTATTTGACATTTGCTACATACGATGTTATTCTAAAAAAGAAATAACAAATCTAAAGTTGAAAGAAAAACTAGATTTAAATAATAAGAGAAGGGAGTAGTTTCAAATGAAAAAAATTATTATTGCAGCGTATATTCTTTTATGTATTTGTCTTACCGGCTGCGGTGGAACCAATCAGAAGGATTATGGTGAGAACTATAATCAAGAACAGGATGCACAGAATTTTTCCATGATAAGAAATGCAGCAGCAACAGAAAATGGATTTTATGTGTTACAGGATCAATATGTTTATTTCATTGATAAAAAATCGAAAAAAGCAGTTCCGTTATGTGGAAAACCAAATTGCAAACACAAAGATAATTCATGTAATGCCCATTTTACTCATCCGGAGAATATTCAGGCATATGCCGGAAATCTTTATGTAGTAGCCGGAGGTTCGGAAGAATTAACCTGTTCTTTGTATCGAATCAGCCTGGATGGAAGCCAGAGAGAAGAATTGAAAGTACTGTTTCGCTATGATAGTGGTGATTCCGGCTGCTCGCTAGATTTTACGATACATAGAGGCTATGGCTATATGGCAGTGAACTGGATGCAGAAAGACAGAGAAAAGAAGACACAGACATTGTATCAGATTCTTTTGGATTCCTCGGATGAAAAAAAGGAAGTTGCTCAGGTGACAGGATATGTGCCGCTTATTCATGTTAATGAAACAAGGGGAAATCATATTTATTTTACGACAAGCTGTTATTTGGATAAGGATGGGACAGAGGAAGAATTATTGAATTACGAATGGAACATTTTAGAGGGTTCTAGTAAAAAATTAAATATTCCTAAGGGCGAGGCTCTACTGGCTGTCAGGGGAGAACGCTATTTTTGCTACCAAGATGGAAAAGGACTTCGTTCATATGATGAGAATGGTAAAAATGAAAAGAAACTGTTTGAGTGGCAATATGAAATCTGTAGTGTATGCCGGGACGAAAAGTATATATATTTTGATAATGAACCATGTGCAGACTCGGTATCAGACCGGAGGATTATGGTTGTGGATTATGATGGAAATGTGATTTGTGAGAGAAAAAACATGACAGAAAATAGTCCGGAAATTATCTGGTCTGATTCCAAACAAGTACTGCTTCAAAATATAGAAAAAGAAACTTATCAAATACTGAATTTAAAGGAGATTTCTACTTTGAAATAGAGGGGAGTTATTATGGGAGAATTAAGAAGAATTGTTTGTCAAAAAAAATATCTGCTTGCCGTATTTGTATTATTAATTGCAAATTTGTTTTTGTTTCAATATTATCAAATGGATAATTTGCAGGCGTTAAGAGACAAAGAAACGAGACAGGATACCCTTGATGTGTGGCAGGAAGATCAGGAAACGGCAAAAGAAGAGTTTGTTAGCAAAATAAAGGAGATGGATGCACAGTCGGAAACTTTGTCCGAGATTAGTATTTTTTCGGATGAAAACTCATTTGTTAATCAAAATATCCAGCGGACAAAAAAAGATTTTGCAAGGATAAAAGGAGTCAATATAGATGTTTCACATTCTGAAAAGGCGATGTCCGAATTTTTGGAATATGATGAAATTTTTTATGTTTTCCTTTTGTTTATTATTGTAACGGTTCTAAATTTTTTTGATGAAAGGAAGTCGGGGCTCTGGCAGATTACTTATAGCTGTAAAGCGGGAAGAATGAAATTGGCAGTAAAACGATTAGGTATCTTTTTGTTTTTAACGCTGCTATTTAGCTTTTTTATTTTTTCTGAAACATTGTGGATGGCTTTTTTTGACTACGGAGGCAGTGGAATCCTATCTTCGCCGGCACAGTCGGTTATTGCGCTAAAAGATTTTACCCTTCCCCTTTCTGTATCTGGTTTTTTGATATATTATTGGGTGATTTGTACACTTTTAATGATGTTTACGGGATTGTTTGTGTGGGCGTTCCTCTCACTGGTACATAACCGAAATCTGGGACTGGTTTTGGTGGTTTTAATTTATGGAACGGCATTTGCTTTGTATCATCTTATCCCACAACAGCATCCGCTTTGTGTCTTGCGATATTTCAATTTATGGTTTTTGGCAAGTCCAAAAGAAACATTTTTAGAATATGTCAATTTCCGGATAGGCGGTATACTGGTTAATCTGCGGGAATTTGTGCAGGGAACTGCTATTGTATTTTGTGCTGCCGCAGGGATTGCTGCCTGTTATATTAATAAGAGGACGAGACCGTTTTATGCGGCAGGAATTGTGGAGCGTGTACTGGAGCGGGTGAATGAATGGTGGAAAAAGATTTTGTGTCATTGTCACGGGATTGGATTTGAATTATATAAAACATTATTCTATGGAAAGGGAATCTTTGCTGCTATTATTTTTGTGTATTTGATTGTAAGCGGCATTTCCATGGAGGATTTAATGGTTAGTCCGGCACGGGAACAATTAAATCATTTTTATGAACAAAATACCGGACATATTACAAAAGAGACGATGCAGCCATATGAAAAAATAACAAAAGAATTGAAAAAGGTTGAGGAGAACCGTGCCAAAGCATCGGGGGAATCATTAAAAGAAGCAGATGATATTTATGAGTCCTACGAGGCAACAAGGGCAATGGCTTTGAAACTTGAAGAGCGGTTAAATTATGCAGAAAAACTGGAAAAACAGGGAATTGATGGCTGGTGGCTGAATGAAACCGGGTATCGTTGGCTGTTTGGTAAAGGAAATGTATCTGACCGAATGGTTCACGGTGCACTGGCAATACTTGCCATGATATTTATGTTGTCCGGATGTTATGCTATGGAGAGGCAGTCCGGTGTCCGCTTTATTCTGCGGTGTACAAAAAAAGGCAGGAAGAGCTTTTTCTTACGAAAGGAAGTCTGTGCGGTAATTACGGCGGTATTTACCTGTGGTCTGACTGTTGGAGCGGAGATTTATGAAGCAGGGCGTTTATATAATTTAGATGGTTTGAGTGCACCGGTTCAAAATATATCATTTTTACAAAATGTGCCTTTTTCCATTAGCATCGGACAGTTTTTGTGTATCTGGATTTTTATGCGCTTTTTAATTTATATGATGGTTGCCAATCTGTGCCTGATGATATCATCTACGACAGAACGGGTAGAAAAAGCACAGATGATTTCGCTGTCATTGTTAATTTTTACAGTGATTTCCGGTGTTTCAGAATATATGGTACTTGGAACGCAGAGGGGCAGGAAAACCATTTTTGTTGGTATCTTTGTATTGTTGTGTCTCTGTATAAGCATTTTTGTTACATATCGAAGATGGAGGAATGTAAATGATTGAAATAAAAAATTTGCGAAAGACATATGGGAAAAAGGTGGCATTGAAAAGTTTTTCTTATACATTTGAAGATGGTATTTATGGTATGCTCGGAGCGAATGGAGCTGGGAAGAGTACACTAATGAATTTGCTTACGGATAATGTAAAAAGGGATTCCGGTGAAATTTTGTATGATGGAAAAGAGATATTAAAGATGGGGGGAAGTTATCTGGAAAAAGTAGGATATATGCCACAGCAGCAGGGATTTTATGAAAGTTTTTCTGCCCGCATGTTTTTGGTTTATATGGCGGAATTGAAAGGACTCCGAAAAAAAGAAGCAAAAAAGCAGATTGAAAATCTTTTAGAAATTGTTCACTTGTCACATGTGGCGGATAAAAAAATTGGCGGGTTTTCCGGGGGAATGAAACAGCGTGTTTTGCTGGCTCAGGCATTATTAGGCAATCCCAAACTTCTAATTTTGGATGAACCGACAGCAGGACTTGATCCGAAAGAACGTGTCAATTTGAGAAACTATATTCATCAGTTGTCTCAGAATAAAATAATTTTATTAGCAACTCATGTGGTAAGTGATGTCGAAAGTATTGCAGACCGGATTCTCATCATGAAGGCGGGAGAACTGGTGGCAGATGATACGCCGGAACATTTGGTTCATGCCGTTGATGGAAATAATTTAGAGGATGTGTATATGAATTATTTTGGTGATAAGGGAGAAAAATAGGTAAAATTATTTTAAAGTTTTCTTGTAATTTGTGCCCCAGCTTTGCATTGCCATAAGAATCGGTCTCATGGATTCGCCCGTTTCGCTCAGAGCATATTCTACATGAGGAGGAACTTCTGGGTAAACGGTTCGGGTGATGAGACCGTCTAGAGATTAAAAGGTTTTCCAGCACTTT
>ULOC01042516.1_pt1 | contig 11247 bp, 10 predicted proteins | sample 1952181 | NCBI WGS metagenome assembly ULOC01 (sample SAMEA4835592, study PRJEB28245) | human gut metagenome | biome: gut microbiome; material: fecal sample | place: Denmark | collected 2008
ATGTATTCTAACCAACTGAACTAACGCACCAGTATTTTTTGTTTTGTTGCTTTCTCTCTCGATTGCGGATGCAAAGATACAACAAATTCTTTATTCTGCAATACTTCTTGCTCTTTTTTTATAAAAAAAATGCATTGACTCTCCGGGTATCCGGAAGCGTCATCCAAACAAACAGCCTGCAAAAAGGCCTGTACCATCAACTTTTTGTCATTATTCTTAGGAGATAAACAATAATTAGTTATTTTTGCGGAAAAGTGTCTATCAAACACCAAATTTCAGATTCATGAAAACAGCTATTATCAAATACAACGCCGGAAACATCTTTTCCGTCAGCCATGCCCTCAAAAGGCTTGGGGTGGAAGCTATCCTTACAGACAACCCCGAGGAACTGCTGAGTGCCGATAAAATTATCTTCCCCGGTGTGGGAGAAGCCGGAACAACCATGAAGCACTTGCAGGAACACGGACTGGACCGCCTCATCAGGGATCTGAAACAGCCCGTACTGGGAATCTGCCTGGGCATGCAACTGATGTGCCGGCATTCGGAGGAAGGGGATGTGGACTGCCTCGGCATCTTTGACACCGACGTGAAACGTTTTCTTCCCCAACGGCAGGAAGACAAAGTGCCCCATACCGGATGGGATACCATTTCCAGCCTGCAGAATCCGCTTTTCAAAGGACTTTCGCCGGAGGAATACGTTTATTTCGTACATAGTTTCTATGTACCGGTCAATCCATTTACTGCTGCCGTGACCGACTATATCCTGCCTTTCAGCGCAGCTTTGCATAAGGACAATTATTATGCAACCCAGTTTCATCCGGAAAAAAGCGGAAGAATCGGGGAACGGATCCTGACCAACTTCCTGGAACTGTAAGATCCGGACTGTTATTTATCCTAATATCAACGAATACAGATTTTCATACCATGATAGAAATCATACCTGCCATTGACATTATCGGCGGAAAATGTGTCCGCCTGTCACAAGGTGATTATGCATCCAAACAAGAATATAACCAGGATCCCGTAGAAATGGCATTGCAGCTGGAAGCTTACGGAATCCAGCGGTTGCACGTTGTCGACCTGGACGGAGCAGCCTCACAGCACGTAGTCAATTACCGCGTTCTCGAACGCATTGCCGGACGAACTTCCCTGAAAATCGATTTCGGCGGAGGCATCAAGACTGATGAAGACCTCGTCATAGCCTTTGACAACGGCGCACAGATGGTAACACTGGGAAGCGTTGCGGTCAAACACCCGGAACGTTTCGACAAATGGCTTGCCCAGTACGGCCCCGAGAAGATTATTCTGGGAGCCGATGTCAAAAACGGAAAGATAGCCGTCAACGGATGGAAAGAAGAGAGCAATGACCAGCTGGAACCTTTCATTGATGCATATATAAAGAAAGGTGTAACCCAGGTTCTCTGCACAGACATCAGCCGTGACGGAATGATGCAGGGCCCCGCAACGGACTTGTATCACGACATCATCAGCCAGCACCCCACCCTTCACCTCATCGCGAGCGGAGGTGTAAGCTGTATAGATGACATCCGTCGTCTGGAAGAAAAGCAGATTCCAGCCGTCGTTTTCGGCAAAGCCCTTTACGAAGGACGGATTACCCTGAAGCAACTGGCAGATTTTCTCTAACCTCTAAAAAAACGGAAAACTATGCTTGCCAAACGAATCATACCTTGTCTGGACATCAAGGACGGACAAACCGTAAAAGGAACCAACTTCGTCAACCTGAGACAGGCCGGTGACCCGGTGGAGCTGGGCAAGGCTTACAGCGAACAGGGAGCAGACGAACTGGTTTACCTCGACATCACAGCGAGCCATGAAGGACGGAAAACCTTCACCGAACTGGTGAAACGGATTGCTGCGGAAATCAATATCCCCTTCCCCGTGGGTGGCGGCATCCACAAACTGGCAGATGTAGACCGCCTGCTCAATGCCGGTGCGGATAAGATCTCCATCAACTCGGCTGCTCTGAAGAATCCTGCACTGATTGACGATATCGCCAGACACTTCGGTTCTCAGGTATGCGTCGTGGCCATCGATGCCCGGCAGACGCCCGCCGGATGGAAATGTTACCTGAACGGGGGACGGCTCGAAACCGACCGCTATCTCTATGAATGGGCCCAAGAAGCCAACCAGCGCGGAGCCGGCGAGATCCTGTTCACAAGCATGGATCATGACGGAGTGAAAACAGGCTATGCCAATGAAGCGCTTGCCCATCTGGCACAGACGCTTTCCATCCCGGTAATCGCTTCCGGAGGAGCTGGAGCCAAAGAACATTTCCGCGATGCATTCCTGCTGGGAAAAGCAGACGCAGCCCTGGCTGCAAGTGTATTCCATTTCGGTGAAATTCCGATCCCTTCCCTCAAGGAATATCTCCGGGAGGAAGGCATCAATGTCAGATTATAATATTTTAAAGAAACTATATACCACGCATTATGGAACTGAATTTTGACAAAATGAACGGGCTGGTTCCTGCCATCATCCAGGACAACAGCACCCGTACCGTACTCATGCTGGGATTCATGAATCAGGAAGCCTATCAGAAAACAATAGAAACAGGGAAAGTCACTTTCTTCAGCCGGACACGCAACCAGCTGTGGACCAAGGGAGAAACCAGCGGACACTATCTGGATGTAGTCAGCATCAGTGCCGACTGTGATCAGGATACGCTGCTCATCAAGGTCAATCCTCACGGCCCTGTCTGCCACACAGGAGCTGATACCTGCTGGAACGAAAAGAATGAAGCGGAAGACATCATGTTCCTCAAGGAACTGCAGGACTTCATCGACAAACGGTACGAAGAAATGCCCGAGAAATCATATACCACCAGCCTTTTCCGCTCCGGCGTAAACAAAATGGCCCAGAAAGTGGGAGAAGAAGCTGTGGAAACCGTCATCGAAGCATGCAACGGCACTGACGAACGACTGATTTATGAAGGAGCAGACCTGATTTATCACCTGATTGTACTCCTTACTTCCAAAGGGTACCGCATCGAAGATCTGGCACGCGAACTCCGTGAACGTCATAGTGAAAACTGGAAAAAACACTAAGCAGATGGAGGAACAGCCACTCATCGTCTACCGCAACGTAGACATCAACCAGCAGGAACTCGGCATTCTGAACGATGTCAATTTTGAACTTCGCCGCGGAGAGTTCGTCTACATCATCGGAAAAGTAGGAAGTGGGAAATCTACTTTCCTGAAAACCATTTATGGAGAGTTGCCCGCCTGTAACGGAGAACCCCAGGTACTGGAATACAACATGCGTGAGATCCGGCCAGGTCAGATCCCTGCACTCCGCCGCCGGCTGGGAATTGTGTTCCAGGACTTCCAGCTTCTGACCGACCGCACCGTGGAAGAAAACCTGAAGTTCGTTCTCCGGGCAACCGGCTGGAAAGACCGAACCGCCATCCAGAACCGCATCCATGAAGTTCTGACACAAGTGGGAATGGAGAACAAAGGATATAAGATGCCCAATGAATTATCCGGAGGCGAACAGCAGCGTATCGTTATTGCAAGAGCCATTCTGAACAAGCCGGAAATCATTCTTGCAGACGAACCGACAGGCAACCTTGACGTAGAAACCGGACGCCACATCGTGGAACTTCTGCGCGACATCTGCCGGCAGGGTTCAGCCATCATCATGACGACTCACAATCTGAATCTGCTGACTGAATACCCCGGAACAGTCTACTGTTGCAAGGATCATCGCCTGCAAAAAGACACGAATTTATAAAAAAGACCTAACGGGCAATCACTTTTTCCCGATAAACTCAAAAAGTCTGTTTTTTTATTACTACATTTGCACGAGAAATAATAAAAAGAACGATTAACCAACAAAATTAAAATTCGGAAGGTAAAATGAAGGTTTTAAAGTTTGGAGGAACATCCGTAGGCTCTGCACAGAGAATGAAGGATGTAGCCAAATTGATTACTGACGGCGAACAAAAGATCGTAGTATTGTCAGCTATGTCAGGAACAACCAATACACTGGTTGAGATTTCGGATTATCTGTACAAGAAAAATCCTGAAGGTGCTAACGAAGTCATCAATAAGCTGGAGGCTAAATATAAACAGCATATTGAGGAGCTTTATTACACTGAAGAGTATAAACAGAAAACTCTGGAATTCGTCAAATCCGTATTCGACTACATCCGCTCATACACCAAAGACATCTTCACCTTGTTTGAAGAAAAGGTCATCCTGGCACAGGGAGAAATTATCTCTACCAATATGGTGACTAATTATCTGTGTGAACAGGGCGTGAAAGCAACCTTAATTCCGGCTCTGGAATTTATGCGTACGGACAAGAACAGTGAACCTGACCTCACATATATCCGTGAGAAACTGGCCATCCAACTGGAAGCAAATCCGGACTATGAAATCTATATCACTCAAGGATTCATTTGCCGTAATGCATACGGAGAAATCGACAACCTCCAGCGTGGTGGCAGTGACTACACTGCATCTCTTATCGGAGCAGCTGTCAACGCTAGCGAAATCCAGATCTGGACAGACATCGACGGTATGCATGACAATGATCCGCGTATCGTGGACAAAACTTCTCCGGTGCGCCAGCTTCACTTTGAAGAAGCTGCTGAATTGGCTTACTTCGGTGCAAAGATCCTGCACCCGACTTGCGTACAGCCTGCCAAATATGCCAACATCCCCGTACGTCTGCTCAACACAATGGAACCGACTGCTCCGGGTACCCTGATTTCAAACGAAACAGAAAAGGGTAAGATCAAAGCTGTTGCTGCTAAAGATAACATCACTGCCATCAAGATCAAGTCAAGCCGTATGTTGCTGGCTCACGGTTTCCTGCGCAAAGTGTTTGAAATCTTCGAAAGCTACCAGACTGCCATTGACATGGTTTGTACTTCAGAAGTAGGTGTATCTATGTCTATCGACAACACCAAGCATCTGAATGAAATCGTAGACGACCTGAAGAAATACGGTACTGTTACTGTTGACCATGACATGTGTATCGTATGTGTTGTAGGTGACCTGGAATGGGAAAATGTCGGTTTCGAAGCTAAAGCTCTTGATGCGATGCGCGACATCCCGGTACGCATGATCTCCTTTGGAGGAAGCAACTACAACATTTCGTTCCTGATCCGCGAAGCTGACAAGAAGAAAGCATTGCAGTCATTGAGCGACGCCTTGTTCAACAACAAGTAAAAAAAACCTGTCAGCAACAGGGACAAGATATCAATGAAACTCTAGAAGAGCGGATGTTCACGGTTCTTAAACACCGCGTCGTCCGCTCTTGCTACATTATCTATTCAATAAAAATAAAAAACTGAACTAAGCATGAAAGGAACATTCCCTATTCATAAATTCCGCGAACTGGAAACTCCCTTCTATTATTACGATACGAATCTGCTGCGCCATACGCTGGATACGATTCGTAAAGAAGCCGGAAAATACAACAAGTTCTGTGTACATTACGCTGTTAAGGCCAATGCAAATCCTAAGGTTTTAAGCATCATCCGGGAAAGCGGACTGGGAGCCGACTGTGTAAGCGGAGGTGAAATCAAGGCTGCAATTAAGGCTGGATTCCCGGCAAACAAGATTGTTTATGCCGGAGTCGGCAAAACAGATGCAGAAATCAACCTCGGACTGGATTATGATATTTGCTGCTTTAACGTGGAATCTGTTCCGGAACTTGAAGTCATTAATGAACTGGCTACAGCCAAAGGTAAAATCGCCAGAGTGGCCTTCCGCATCAATCCGGATGTGGGTGCACATACGCATGCCAACATTACAACCGGCCTGGCCGAAAACAAATTCGGTATCAGCATGAAGGATATGGATCATGTAATCGATCGGGCACTGGAAATGAACAACATTAACTTTGTCGGTCTCCACTTCCATATCGGTTCACAGATCCTCGACATGGGTGACTTCACTGCTCTCTGCAACCGCATCAATGAATTGCAGGAAAAGCTCTATGCCCGTCAGATCATTGTAGAGCACATTAATGTGGGAGGCGGACTCGGTATCGATTATGCCCACCCGAACCGCCAGCCTGTACCTGACTTTGCTTCCTACTTCGAAACTTATCACAAGCATCTGAAGCTCCGCCCGCAACAGACACTCCACTTCGAACTAGGACGTTCTGTTGTAGGACAATGCGGAAGCCTCATCACAAAGGTGATCTATGTAAAGCAGGGAACCAACAAGCAGTTTGCTATTGTAGACGGAGGTATGACAGACCTTATCCGGCCAGCTCTTTATCAGGCATACCACAAAATCGAGAATATCACTTCTGACGAAGCAACCGAAACTTACGATGTGGTAGGTCCGATCTGTGAATCATCTGATGTATTCGGAAAAGCTATCGACTTAAACAAAGTGAAACGTGGTGATCTCATTGCCCTCCGTTCAGCAGGAGCCTACGGGGAAATCATGGCATCCGGCTATAACTGTCGTCAGCTTCCTCAGGGATATACTTCAGACGAACTGGTATAACAAAACAACACATCACTATGATGTGACTTTAAACGCCCAAGCACGCAGACCGCAAATCCGCAAATTCCGGAAGAGCAGTCTGTGTGCTTCTCCGTTTCACGCACATTCTTTAGATAACACATCTCGGCGTAATACAATCAAAAACGGAACAATATGACAGTAGTACCTCTTTCACCAGTCTTATTGACACTAATCATTGCCTGCTGTACGCTGTTTCTCATACAGCTGGCATTTGTGCTTGGCATTTACAACCGCATACATCAGGCCTGCAAGAAACTTTCCGACTCTCCGGCAGACAGCAATACTCCCCTTCCTCCTCTTTCGGTGATCATTGTAACAAAAGATACCGGAAAAGTTCTGGAAGAAAACTTGTCGGCCATACTGGAACAGGATTATCCTCAGTTTGAAGTTATCGTCGTCAATGACCAGTCTGCCGGCGAAGACGAAAATATACTGAAACGGATGGAGGGAAAATATCATCACCTCTACCGCACTTTCATACCTCAGACAGCGCGTTATATCAGCCGGAAAAAGTTAGGCATCGCCATGGGTATCAAAGCCAGCCGCTACGAATGGATTGTAGTAACAGAACCCTATTGCCGGCCTGTCAGCCCCAACTGGCTACGCAGTCTGGCTTCTCATTTCACCCCCGAAACGGACATTGTGCTGGGCTACAGCAACTACTTCCCCGCCAAAGGATGTTTTGCACGGCGTCTGATCGCAGACACTTTATTCCACTCCATGCGGTATCTGGGGATGGCTCTGGCAGGAAAGCCCTACATGGGTATCGGACGCAATCTGGCTTATCGGAAACGGATTTATGAAAACCACAAAGGATTCTCAGACCAGCTTGTCTTACAGCGGGGTGAAGATGACCTGTTCATCAATTCCGTAGCCAACTCCTATAATACACAAGTAGCTGTTCATCCGGACAGCATCGTGCGCATGCCTATACCTCCTTACAAGCGGATCTGGTTTGAAGAAAAGATCGGAGAACATGTAACCGGACATCTTTACCACGGATGGGCAAGATTCAGCAACGCTTTTGAAACCTGGACTTGTGCCTTGTTTCATCTGATCACACTGGCAGGCCTGATCTTATCCATCATCTCTTTTCAATGGATAGCAACTGGTGTATTCTTCCTTTTAGGTCTTATCCGATTCATCATTCAGATGATTGTTTTCAGGAATACGGCCAAGGATATGCAAGAAAAACTGTGCTGCGTATTCCCCGTATTCGATCTTTTCCGCCCGCTCTTAAGCTTACAACTCAAGCTGCTTTACTTCATGCGCGCCAAGAGTGATTTCCTGCGCAAATAACTTTCATCGGATATTTTCCAATCAAACAAAGCCCTTTTCCAGAAATGGCCTCCACCGGAAAAGGGCTTTGTTTGTCGGGTAAAAAGACTGACTACCCCTACTTATTAAATAATTCGAAAGTAAACTTACAGCCCACAGAAGTAAATTTTCCTTTTTCACTGCCAATGAAGATTCCTGCATCAAAAATATGGGTTGCAAAGCCATAACCCAATTCAATATAAGGATTCAAGTGTGGCATAAACAATATACCTCCGTAAATACGCTCCTTCTGGATAAACGACAGCAAACGACTTACCGGATAAAGGAGAATGAACGGAGCTTCATAAGTCATATTACCTCTTACATAATGACTTGAAGCATTATACCAGCGGCCGTCCAGTGACTGGAAAGTTCCACCTATATCATCGTTCCATCCCTGTGGAAGATTCCGGTTGGCAAAATCCACATAATCCACAAAATACAAATCCTTCTGATTCGTAAAGCATCCCATCCCTATATGATAGGCAATTGAACGTACTCCCTGTAAGCGGATCATTTGTTCGGTTGAAGCTTCGATTCGCTCATATTCACCAAAATTATTCATTATGCGGATGCCCCGCTCATAATCCACCATAAACGTAGGATAACGGGAACCGACATTTACCTTACGGGGACCATTCATGTAATAATACATGCCCGGAGTCCACTCAATCCGGATGCGAGGAGCAAAACTGTTATAATGTGAGCGTACCCGCTGTTCAACTTCCGGAGAGCTTTTAGTATAACGGCGATGCATGGACACACCCGTCCAGAGCCGCAAACCATTTACTATTTCAATATTATGAGATACGTTCAAATAGATATCCTTAAAATAATCAAGCTCCAGCCCATCAAAACTAAACGTACTGTCCGGCAACTGCTTCAACTGATCAAGAACGACACTACTGTAAATTCTGTTACCGTTACCCGCATGGACTTCAAAACCGGCATGCTTGCGAGGATTGTACAAATACTCCATATCCACTTTGGCATAAAGTTCTTTCTTCGTAAAGTTATATCCGACCTGAGGAGCAATACGGAGCAAACAGCCATCATGAAACAGTTTGTTATATTTAAATACCTGCCGATAGGAAATACCATTGCGATGACTATAACTGATCAATAAAGGATTTATCAATGGAGAACAATTGATACTGCCCACTTTTGACATATCGATATCATAGCTGCTGATCAGCGCATCTCCAATCTGTCCCAGATATACCAGATTCTTCTGTAACTTTGTAGGTTCTTTCTTTACTGTATCAGCTGCAATACGGCGCTGATTCCGTTCCTCCATTGCCTGATAAAGTGAATCCTCAACAGGCAGAAGAGGTATGGGACGAATCAAATCAAAAGAATCCCGGTCTGTCACCAGGCGGCTGGTATCACACGACAAAGTGTACGAATTAGACAGGTTATAATTCTTACGCACCAATCGCTTCAAAGAAGGTTCTTCCGGTCCGCAAAACGTTACTTCATTATATTGCATCCATCCGGTATACTTCATCTCCAAATGATTACCAAGAAATTTAAAATTCAAGTCCAGTTCTATTTCTTGCGGCAAATAACGAGTTGCCTCCGTATTTCCCATACTTAATGACATATTATACTGAATCAGATCATAATGCCCTTTTACATCAATATGCCGGATAGTCCACTCACCTGCCAGGATCTCCAGTCTACCTTCCAGCAATTGCGTGCTTCGATAACGCGGTATTATCTGAATGACATACAGATCTCCTTCCGAAGTATGTGAGATAGAATCCAATATATAACGGTAATGTACTTTTGCTTTTTTATTCAAAGGAGAAAGAACCTTATTCCCCATTAATGACGATGAGTATATATTAAACTTCATATAATCAAGAACGTCAAATACCTGCCCTCTGGAACTGGGAAAAGTTGTTGAAATAGCACGCACCTTACGATCATATAAAGCCGGAGCCGTATAATGTAATTCACTAACCGACTCGTGTAAGTAAGAATTTATTCCCTTCTCAAAACGGAACATAGAAGGAAGATAGCGGATTATACGGTTTTGCTTATGAACCTGAAGCCTTCCTTTCAGATACAGGTCTGCCTTGTACTCTTTCACTTCATTGGAGTGCAGAGAAGCAGAATTAAAAATACATTCCAATATAGAATCAGCAACAGCACTCTTGCGGGGAAGATTGGGAAATAAATTCTGGGCTTCTCCGGCCAATGAGCACAAAAATAATGCAATTCCTATTAGTACCTTATATATATAATATGACCTGTACACTTTTTCCATATTTCAAGACAAATATATAATAAAACACTATTTAATCTGATTTTTTTACTCATTAAAAAGTCGAATTTCATTTTTTATTCCTATTTTTGTGCTTAATAACACGATTTTGTAACACTTATGGTAAAAAAGGAATTATCAGAAGCCGAAATTGCCGAAAGTATACCTGACTTGTGGCAACCTTTAACAGAAGAGCAACGCATACTCCTTGCTCAAAATTTTACTATACAAAAATACAAGAAGAATGAGACCATCTATTGTGAAGGGGAAACTCCTACACACTTGATGTGCTTGCTCACCGGTAAAGTAAAAATCTATAAGGACGGAGTAGGTGGCCGAAGCCAGATCATACGAGTCATCAAAAGGCATGAGTACTTCGCATACCGGGCTTACTTTGCTGAAGAAGATTATGTCACGGCAGCGGCTGCCTTTGAGCCATGCACAATCTGCCTGATTCCTATGCCGACAATCATCAGCCTGATTCAGGAAAATGCCGAACTGGCAATGTTCTTCATCCGCCAGCTATCCATCGATCTGGGTATTTCTGATGAAAGAACAGTAAGCCTTACACAGAAGCACATTCGAGGAAGACTGGCAGAATCCCTTCTGTTCCTGAAAGATACATACGGAGTTGAAGAAGATCAGTGTACACTAAGCATCTATCTCTCACGTGAGGATCTGGCAAATCTTTCCAACATGACAACCTCGAATGCTATCCGTACATTATCAAATTTTGCTGCTGAGAAACTGATTATCATCGACGGTCGGAAAATCAAACTTATAGAAGAAGACAAGCTCAAGAAAATAAGCAAAATCGGATAAAACCTTTTTTCCATAAATATTCTATCAAAAAAAGAAACGGCATGAGAAAATATTTCGATCTTTCCTCATGCCGTTTCTCTTTTTAATCTTTATTATTCAAATCTTATTGATTTAGCCGGATGAATACGACTGATCAGACAAGAAGGACCAACCAGCATTAACAGCGAAACAAGCAACGTACACACATTCAGCAACAAATAAATACCCAAGTTCAACTCAATCGGTACCGCACTAATATAATAGTCGGCAGGATCCAGCTTAAACGGCTGTAAGAAATATTGAACAAGACAAACAGAGACTCCTATGACATTCCCCCACAACATCCCTCTT
>ULOC01061707.1_pt1 | contig 11225 bp, 12 predicted proteins | sample 1952181 | NCBI WGS metagenome assembly ULOC01 (sample SAMEA4835592, study PRJEB28245) | human gut metagenome | biome: gut microbiome; material: fecal sample | place: Denmark | collected 2008
TTCTACTGCATTAGGATATGTTTTTTTGACCATTTCTGCTACTGTTTTTCCTTGGTTAGCCATAGTATTCCATTGTTGTTGAACATCAGACATATATGGCGTGTTTAAAACTTTTCCATCTTTATCAACAACAACTTGTCCAGCAGTTTCAGCAACTAAAGTACGAATACGATCATTTTCAGGTAGTGGTTTCTTAGACCATTTCTTCGATGGATCATACCCCGTATGAATTGTATTACCGTATTCACCACCTGCACCATTAGACCAGCAACCTTTATCAGGGTCACAATATGCTTGATCCCATGTACAAGCTCTAATTTGGACAATTGAACTACCATTTTCTTGTTCGATTTTTCCACCATAAGATCTAGTTAACAAAAATGAACGTGCTGCAATGGCTTGCATCTTAATTGCTTCATCAGGAGCTCCACCATTTTCTGTATATGTAACTCCCAAAATATATTTTTCTAAATCTACTAATTCTTCATCTTCCAATGGTCCACTAGAACCACCACTAGCTGTACAACCAAGTAAACGTACTTTTACATTCGAAATCGTTTGAAGACCAGCAGATGAATTCACACTAAACTTACAAACATTGCCAGTTGCTTCTTCATCTGTAAAACCATTTAATGCTGCTTCATACATTTCTCTATTAAAATAAATTTGATCTATTGTATCCTCAAATAATTTTTCCCTTTCTTTTTCATCCTTAGGAATATCTACGCCCATTCTTTTTAATTTATCTTCAATATAATTATCATGCAACCACTTTCGATATTCTTCTTCGGATTTCACACTGCTTCCATTTACCATTCCATCCATCAGATATATGGCTTCTTTTCGTAATTCACCATAACTTTGTTCAGTCTCGTCATCGCCACAATCTAAATTAATATCCGGCATTTCTCCTTCATCAACTTCTTTGGATTCAATAGTACATTCACTATTGGTATTATTCATCATTGTATTTCCAACGAATACTGCTGATAAAACTAAAGGAGCATCTACATTAATCCCTTTTTGAATATAGTAATCATATCGATCACCAACTACTTTGTAAAACACTTCTTCACTACTACCCCAATAACCAGTAGTAAAAAAGTTTCCTAAGGATTCAAAAAAACTCCCTGTGGCTTTTCCTGCATCATCAAGAGTCTTTTTTACACCGTTCATCGCATCATCAATTGCAACTAGTGGCATAATTACTATTGTAATTATCAGTATTAAAAATAGTAAAAAACCTCCACCTCCTGCAAGAGGTAATAATAATTTGCTTTTTAGAAAACCTTTTACAGTATTAGTTATTTGTTCACCAATACTTTGACCATTATTTCGATTATTAAAATTTAGCAAATTATTCACATACCTCACCTCATTCCTGCAATTGGCAGATTATTATAGTCCTCCTCCTGAACCAAATGAATCTAATTCTTGATCAGAAGCAATAATATTTATACGCATTCTACGACTACCACATACAAATAAAGCTTCTCCTTGATTATAACGTTTAATACTTTCCATTTCATTATCATTTAAATCAATTAATTTTGATAAATCTTCAACTGCTTGTTTTTTCAATCCCATTACTAAATAATATGAAGCATTATCAAAAATTGCTTTACCATGAACAATAACTCTTTGATCACTAAAGTCACTTGGTTGTTGAGTGATAATAATTGTTCCAGTATTATATTTACGAGCACGACGTTGAATTTGAGCTAAAAATTCCGCCCCCATTTCATTATTTCCACTTAAAAGTACATGGGCTTCATCAACGCATAATACAGTATTTACGCTTTTATCCAAAGTCATTCCCCATGCATATTTCAAAATATTGAAAAATAATGCATTTCTAATATTTGTATCAGTATTCATTAATTCGCGGATATTGAAAACTACAAAATCACTACGTGGTTGAATTGTAGTATGACCATCAAAATAGAATCGTAATTCACGAACAATTGGTCTAATTTTCATTTCCAAGTATTCCATAATATCACGTTCTCTTGTTTTTTCTGGCATTGCATTTAAACGTCCACGAATTGTTAAATAAACATCTTTAAAAGTTGGATAATCATTAGATGTAAATTTAGTAAAATCAGAATTAAAATCAATTCCAAAACGACGATATGTATCTTGTACTACTTCACTAAATAGATTTAAAACATCACCCGGAATTTCAGGATCATAATAGCGTAAAAATGCTTTCAACGAAAGTAATGTACTAGTTAATACAGAATGACTAGCACCCGCTTGTAATTCTTCATCATCAGCATCTAATACAATTTCTAGTGGATTAATCATTCCAAATTCTCCACCACGTCCAAGATCAATAAAATCACCGTTATAAAGACGTGCCATTTCTTCAAGTTCTCCTTCAGGATCGATTGCAATTACTTTATAATTATTTCTAAAATGACTTCTTAACATAATCTTAGCAGCAGTTGATTTACCGCTACCTGAAGTACCAAGAATAATTAAATTGGCATTATTTCTATTATGTTCTTTTTGAACTTGATATAAAAATTGATTAAATAATATAACTCCTCCAGAAAAGTCAACACCTAAAAGAGTAGATAATCCAGGATCTTTGATACTATCAAAAATAAATGGATACATTGCTGCAATCGTTGGTGATGGAATTGGTGTACCAATTCTGTCTTCAATATCTTGATTTGGGAAAATTGGTAAAATCGATTTTAACACTTTTTCTTGTTCAAATCTCAAAGGAACAGCTCTCATCTGCATAGCTTCCAAATAATTTTTCAATTGCATTTTTTTATTAATTAATTCTTCTTCACTATCCGCAGTAATCATAACATGTAACTGAAAATCAAAAATTTTAGCCTGAGTTGCAGCAATCATTTGAATAAAAGCCTCTAATGATTCATAATCTTGACGAATCCTTTCTTGGATTGTTTTATCAGGTTCCTGTTGGTATTTATCTTTTAAATCGGCAATTTCTTTATTTAACATTTTAGAAATTTCGCTATATGCAAAAGGAATATGTTTAATTACCATTTTGATGCCTGACATACTTGTTAAATCAGATAAAAATCCAGGATTTATGTATTTTGGATATGAAATAACTGTTAATATAGTTGCATATTTATCACTGATAATAAAATCAGAAGGTCTAAATTCTAAACCTTTTGGAGCAATCTGAGTTTTAATATCCACCAGTCATCACCGTCCCAAACGTAGTGGTTTGTCCACCATTTAAAAAGTTATCCAAAATAATTCTCAAATCATCATTTGTTGTTTGATGACATGTTAATCCTGCATTGGCAAATTGTGTAATTAAAGTGCGCAATCTTTTTTGCATCTTATCTTCGTCACGAATTTTAAATAGTAAATAATATTCTGTATCTACAATATTATTATTAACAAAAGAGTTTCCTTTGTTAATATCTTCAACAATTAATTTACGACGAATTGGATCATTTGTACTATTATATAAAAGTTGTAATTGAGAAAGATAAACACTAATATCTACTGGTCTATCCGCTGCAATTACCCAAAACTCATAATCAATAGTATTATATACATTTTTTAAATTAGAAATCATACCAGCTTGAACATCATAATCTAAGATAAAAATATTTCTCGGCATGATTTTTACTCCTGTAACTTTTTCATTGTTATCAAGAATAATTGTACCATTTTTAATATCTTTCACCGGTACAAACTGTGTTGTATATTTATCTTTTATTTCTGCCATTTTTTACACACCAACCTTCCCATTCAAATTGCCTTCTTGTCGAATAAAAATTAATTAATTCTTGTAAAAATGTCAATACATTATGATAATTCGGAACAGGCATTACTAAGAAACCAGTAACAAGGCCTGGAGCCAATACAACAATTGTTACTAATGTTGACTGTAATGGTACAAACATTAGTAAAATTAATGTAATTGAAACTCCTAATCCAAACATTACCAGATCAAACCAAGTAAATAAACTAAACAATAATCTAGATTTTTTTGAATTGGCAGGAATCAAATAATTTCCATCCATATCGTATCACACCCTTTTCACCTTTATTATTTTTTCTTTCCAAGATTATTTGCTTCTTTAAGTTTTGTGATTTCTTTTTCAATAGATTGAGCAGCTTTATCACTACTACGTTGTGCTTTATACGCCGAATTAATTGCCTCAAATGTATTTCTATCAACTAATTGATCACTATTATTTGCTTCAAACTCTTGTAACTTTTTATCAAAATCTTTGTCACTAGAATCAATCTTTCCAACCTGTGCAACATATGCTTTCCAATCAATATTATCTGGTTCTGGCATAACACCATCTTTATCCGGATTATATAAAGCACTAATACCAGCTTGATATTTTGGTTCAACTTGTTGTAAATTAGCTCTAAATAATTCTGCATTCGTCTTTTCAGCTAATTCTGCATTTCTTTTTCTTTCCATCAATTCTTTAATTCGACCTGCCCTTTCACTTTGTGATCCAAATTTTTGAGGGCTTCCTGTAAAGTTAGTAGTCATATCAGTGAATTTGTCTTTTAGGCCATATCCTGACAATCGATTATTACGTGCCTGAATAGAGCCCTTATGTCCAGTTCTAATACTTTCTCCTAATTTTTTGCCTTGGTAACCAGTATAGCCTGAACGTAGTGCTGTTGAAGCAGCTCCACCTATAGTAGTTCCTAAAAATGTACTTGCTCCACCTAGTAGACCTCTTCCAAACTGTTTATTAAATTCTGCTTGAGTCTTTTCGTTCCATTTGCCATTTTCATCTTTGGCATGTTCTTTTATAAACTTACGTCGATTCAGAGCATAATTTCCTGCATTGGCAAGTGCTCCAACTGCAGCACCACCAGCAAATCCTAATCCCATTGCTAATCCATTTGCTGAGAATGATTTTTCACTCTTAATTCCAAAAATTGATTCAATTAATTGTGGAACTTGTTTTGCAAACATCAAAAGTCCTGTAATAACAAAGGCACTTAGCAACCAATTAGAAAAACCACTTTTATATACAAATTCTTGTGTTTGAGCATCAAAAACATAATATCCAAAACCATCATTACGAACTAATTCAGAAATAACAAAAATAATAAAGTAAATAGTAATTAGGCGAATAAAAATACTTAAAAAACATGAAGTACATTCTTTTACCCAATTTTTAAATACATTTTGTTTAGATTCATCAATATTAGCTAAAATAGGAACGGGTGCAATCAATTGTAAGAATGATAATTTTACAGAACGAACCGCCAAATCAAAACAGAAAGTTAATAACATCCATGCAACATATCCACCTGCTATTGTAGAAATTAAATAACTATACGAATATTTGTCACTATCAATAATTTTTCCAAAGTCGTCTAGAATTTCAGCAGTAGCATAAATACAAGCCTCATCGTCTTCTTCCATTGTTTTACAGTCTTCTTTTGTTTTCACTTCCACACTATTATCAGAAGTGTTTTTCGGATGGAAAAATCCTTTAAAAACTTGAAGAGCAATTGTTTCTCCACCATTAGAATAATCTTCTTTTATCTTATCAGGATTAGATGTAGCACCTAATATTAAATTACCCAAAACATTATCTGAAATAATAATTCCTTGAATACGATAAGCAAGTGTAAAAATATAAGGAACCGCAACTAATAAAACTAAAGACATCATAATTTTTTGGATTAACTTAGAACCACCTTTTGTCATTGAATCCGGATTAACCATCATCGTAATTAAAGAAATAGCCACCTTAAATAGCATAAATACTCCAATAATTACATAAATACGTTGTGCAAAATTTGATACCGTTGTATCAGAAAGCAATGAAACATTAGAAATTTCAAAAAATAAATTATAAAAACTAACAATTAATCCGTAAATAATTTTATCAAATGCGAAAAATATTGGAATTAAAACCATATTAATGAGCCACATATATTCCACCCCTTAACATAAAGTCTATATATATCAACATTATATCACAAAAAAAAGTAATTATAAAATACTTTTTAACTTTTATAATTACTTTTATTTACATTGATTATTTAAAAGACAATTTGCACAATCCATCGTTGAACCAGCACCTGCTTTATCTAATAATTGTACTGAAAATTGAACAATAATAAATACAAAAAACACTGCAGCACCCGCTATGAGACGATTGACAAACTTTTTGCCAGCTTTATTCAATGCTGAAGCATCAGAATTCATTGTTGCTTTCGCAAAATCTAACATACCAAATAATATCAAAACAATAGGAGTCACTATTTTTAATAAATTGTAAATATTGGAAACAAATTTAGGAATTCTTGAATCCATTTTAATAGAAGTTCCACACATTGTGATGGAATCATCTGATTCATTCTTTTTTTCGGACTCGCATGCTTCAATACCCTTATCATTGCATGATTCTGTATTAAGTTTATCGCCTTCTCTTTCACAATTAGCTCTTTGACAAGCTGTAGCACTTTTATAATCTATCATCTCTGCTTTTACTGGTAAAATAATAAACATGCTAAACATCATAACTAAAATACAGCATGAGATTTTTTTTATTTGTAAATTCATACTATCACCTGTTAATAGTATATCACACCAATTCCAATAATAACAATCTTTTTTCAAATAAAAAAAACATTATATATTAATGTTCTTTTATAATCTCTTGAATACATTTCAATGCTTCATAATCATCTGTTGAGCTTCCATTTGTTTCTGCAGAATCAAGTAATTTCAATACAAAAATGGTAATGCTTACAACAAAAAATACCATAGCACCCGCTAATAATTTCTTAAAAAATAAACTCTGATATTTCTTCATATCTTCTTCTTTTTTAGCCACAACACCTTTTGCTAAATCAAACATCCCAAAAATAATAAGTAATAGTGGAACTCCAATTTTAATAAAATCAATAACATAAGAAATAATATTTAGAATATAGTCTGGTATTGGAACACCACCTATTGCACACCTAGTACTTAATAATAGCATCATATAAAAGAAAAGTAATTACACTAGTAATTACTTAAAAAATCTCCTTCAAACATGTTGTAGCACCTGTAGTTTGTCCATCTTTTTTACCAGCACTATCTAAAACTCCGACTAAGAATTGCACAATTGTAATTACAAAGAATACAAATGCTGCAGCCAATAAACGTTTAAAGAAAGTAGTTTGAGCTTTTTTAATTTCTTCTTCTTTACTACCCATAACAGATTTTCCTAAATCCATCATTCCGAAAATAACTAATAATACTGGAACTCCAATTTTAATACCTGTTACAACATAACTAATAATAGTTGTAATCATTGAAGGAATTTCTACTCCGCCAATTTCACAACCTGCTAATACAAACATAATTTACCTCCTTTGTTTAAAATAAGTATAACTAATATTTTAAATTTTGTCAATTTAATTACTAGAAAATACCAAGGATCTTATTTCTTCTATCCACATTTTGCTCATCAGATTGTAAAGTAAAACCTAATTTTGTCAATAAATCATTTAAAACAGGTAATTCATTTTCTCTTTCATCTAATGGTGGCATATTAAAGAAAACATTCATTTTTGCCTCATATTCAAATTCGGCAACATCATTACTACTTAGTAAACTCTGATTTAAAATTACTTTTTTATTTTTTAACTTCAAAGTAATTTTAGGATCAACCATAGTTAATCGGTTTAATTTAATAATAGATGGTTCTATCAAATAGATTACATCTGTACATACATCTAATGCATTTTTATCATCATTGACATCGATCAATAGCACATCATAATCTGACAGTTTAGATATTTTATCTTTCAATTCACCTTTATCTACACTATACATGTTTTTATATCTAAAAAAGCTAAACTCTCTACGTCCTACTTCTATAGCAGCAACTTTATAATTCTTTTCTAATTGTCTTAACATCATATATATCAAAGTAGTAGCACCAGTGCTTTTTGTAATATTTTTAACACCTAAAATTTTTGTTTGTCTTGTAACAATTGGTTGAGCCATAGCTTGATTTTGGCTACCCATAGATGTTCCGTTTTGTTGCATCATAGCTTGGGTTTGAGAGTTAATCACCAAATAGTGTGCAACATCTTTGTATGTATTTGGTGTATTCAATAAATACTGAACACCATCTAAACTTTTGGTAAAATTATAAATTCCCATTGCAACTAACATAGAATAGAAATTAGGAATTGAGGTATCAGCAGTATCATCAAAAAACAATATTACTTTACTCATATCTAATTCAACAGATAATTTTTGTAATTTTGAAATATCTTTATAATCTTTAATTGCTGTCACATCTAAAATCATTCTTTGAAAAAAGAAATTCTTAAAAGTTTTAATAATTTCATCCACTTCAAATTCACCATACATGGTTTTGATAATATCAATATCTAAAGATTGTAACATAGATTGATATTTATTAGCGATAATAACGTTCATGATTCACCTCCTGAATTTTACTATATGAATGAAAAAAGACAATAAAACAATGTTTTATTATATCTTTTCATGCATTAGCAAATATAATTTAATATTCATGCATCACTTCATCGTATATAACTCTACTTTCCCCTTCAATTGGATATTCAATTGCAGAAACTAGTGGGAATTCAAAATACATATATGAAGTAACTTTAAAATAGTAACCACGCTCTGATGGAATTCTCCATACGCAATAACGATAATCACTAGTTGGAGTTAATAACTGAGCGGTACGTTTTGCTTCACTAGAAGACGTACCATTGTTATTAGTACCTTCACTATCAATTCTTAAACGGCAATTTTGAGTTTTATTAGGGTTGACAAGATACCCAATATTTTTTAATTCTGTATTAATCTTAGTAGTTACTGTATTTGGTAATCTTGAACTATCAGGTCCAATTTCATCAGCATTTTGAACTAATATATCTATAATTGTATTTTTTACTTTTGCTGCTTTAGAATAGCTAGATGAACCAGCAAATATAATGATAAACAAAATTACAAAAACAATAATAATATTAAATACAAATGTGCTACCTATCGCTTCTCTCATATATTACACCTACTTATTTTCCGTAGAAAAAATATAAATACGATTGGTCTTTGTGGAAACTGGTATTTTAAATAGGTTATTTACTAATGGTACATTCATATAAATATATGTAGTTACTAAATATGTAGAATAAGCCGTTTCCGGTTCTTGTTTTCTATATACACAGTAATCAAATAAATTTGTACTAGCACTACCATCAGTTTTTAATTCATAGCCATCTTTTTTGGGACAACTAATTGTGTCCTTAGCATTATAACCTAATGATTGTAAAATACCATTAACCTCTTCTATTGCATATCGATTATACCCTTCGTGTCGTTCAATTGCATTTATAATTCTACTATTTACTTTAAAAGCACGGTTATAGCTTATGATACCAGCCAAAAAGGCAAATACAATTATAATGAATAAAATAATAAAATTAAACATATAAATACCGCCCATACTTTGTTTCATAAGCTATACCTCTCTATCTTTTTATTTTGCATCTTGGTTCTCACTTAAACATGCTTGATTTGTTGCAGCATCATAACCTGGTTGTGAAACACATGTATTCCCAGACCATTTACCACCAGCGTTAGTACAACAAGTTCTTCTTTTTGTTGAATTCATAATATTTGTAATTAATGGTGTTGCAACTAAAGCAACAATTCCAATTAATAAAATTGTTAATACTGTGATGTTTGCTTCTCCTGAAGCTTCTTTCATATTCTCACCACCTTACTTTGTCTTACTATGTACATTATACATCTTATTTTTTGCATATTCAAGTCACTTTACATGTTAAAGTCCCATCATTTGAGTCATTGACAGTAACAATAAGAATATAATTCCTCCACCTGTACAGCAAAGCATCAACATCGTTTTCTTTTCCATCTTCTCTAAACGATCTTTATACTTTTGTTCACGGGCTTTGTTTTGTAATTGTGATACAGTTCTTGAAAACATCATCAATTGTTCTTGTTTGTTTTCCTGACTTCCCAATCCAAGACGATATAGAAGTCTCATCATACGCATTGAATCACGTACTGGATATTCTTTAGCAAATTCCATATATGGATCTACTGAAGAATCACCTTGGTTTACTCTCTCAACTAATTTTCTAAGTCCTGATTTAAATATATCAGGAGCTGTATCAATACTTCGAGCTAGTGCAACTGGTACTGTATAATGTTGTACCAAAATTTCCAAGCTCTTTAAATAGTATGGAAGCATTAAGTTAATTTGATACAAATTTGCTTGATAATATCTTTTTAAATTAATATATGGCAGTTTAAATAATCCAAATGAAATAATAATTATGATTAATCCATTTAAAAAACTTAAACTAGATAAAAACGCTAAAAATAATACTCCAACAGAAATAATAGCTGTTTGAACACGTTTTGAAAATAATTTATTAACATCAATATCATCACCATAACGAACTCTAAGCAAAAATTCATAATCATCTTCCATTAAAAATCTTAAATATGGTTCTGTATCTTGAACGAATTTTTTTGCATCAATCATATTGTTTAAATTTAAAACAAATAAAACAATTACACTAATTATAATAAACATAAAACTAATTGGTATCATCGCCATCATTATTCAGCACCTACATTCTCATTATAATATTTTTCACCATTCAGTAAGAAGGCTGTATTCATAATTACAATTACGTGTAATATTAACTGAATATACCATAGATTTAACATATTAATGTATGTTTCATTTCCTAATAACAATTGTACTAACATAACCATAAAATAAAGCATAAATCCAAATTGCAAAAACTTTCTATGGAATGTAGCACGATCGATACGGTCACGATATACATTTTCAACTAACATATCAATATCTAATGACATATTTTCTAATGCTCCTGAAGAGTTTTTAGCACCTTCATTAGTAATTTGTGTAAATAATTGATGCATATTTTTTACAATATAATAATCATATTTATTATTAAAATAATTAATTGATTCTTCAATCGTGCCATTTTCATATGCAAGATCAATCATCATTTTAACATCATCTTTGACTGGATTTTCTAAAACACCAGATTCATATACACCCTCTAATGATTTCACAAAAGATTGTGTTGTATTAAATTCCATAATTGTATTTGTTGTATACACTTGAATTTGTTCAAAAATAAATTCACTATATACACGATTACATCTTAAATACGTTAAATATGGAATTGCAAAAATAGAT
>ULOC01027932.1_pt1 | contig 11177 bp, 12 predicted proteins | sample 1952181 | NCBI WGS metagenome assembly ULOC01 (sample SAMEA4835592, study PRJEB28245) | human gut metagenome | biome: gut microbiome; material: fecal sample | place: Denmark | collected 2008
TAAAAACCATCCTATTTGCGAAGAAACAATTCATAAGATTGATCTTGTACCAATTGTAGAAAGAAACATGGTTTTTTATTTAGAACGAAAAGTGAGAAAAAAATATTTAAAGTTAAAAAAGAAAGTATTTCATAAAACAGGCATTATTATAGCAATAGACAGTGGTTATCGTAGCATTGAAGAACAAAAAGAAATACTATCTGAAATACAAAAAGAATATGGTATAGAATATGCAAGAAAATATGTTTCACAGCCTTATAAGAGCGAACATCATACTGGATTAGCTATAGATTTAACGTTAAATATAAATGGTTATTATTTAGAAAATAATTATGAATTAGAAAAACATATAACCGAATTTAAACAAATATATAAATTTTTACCATATTTTGGTTTTATTTTAAGATATCCTAAAGGAAAAGAAAATATGACTGAAATTTCATTTGAACCATGGCATATTCGTTATGTAGGAGTAAAAACAGCAAAATATTTAAAAAAGAATAATCAAGTATTAGAGCAATATAAAAAGAAGTATTTATTATAAATACTTCTTTAATTCTTGTGTCATTACTTCATAACCTTTATCGGAAAGATGTAATCCTTCTTTCGTATATTCTAATTTTAAATTTCCATCTTTATCTGTAAATTTATCATGTAAATTAATATATGTAACATTATATTTCTCACATAACTTCTTAATTTCATCATTCATAACATTTATATTTTTATTTTTTCTTTCATCAACGATATCGTGATTAATTTTTTCATCATCGCCATGATTAACAGGCAAAATACTTTCAATATAAAGCTCTGTATCAGGAATTAAATCTTGGAGACGAATAATAATATTTTCAATATTTTCAATTGCTTCTGTATTTTCTAAATCTCTAGTCATTTGATCATTTACACCAATCAAAAGAAAGATTTTTTTAGGATTATAATCTACCGCACGATCTTTTATATGGGATAAAATATTACTAGTCGTATGACCACTAATACCACTATTAACATAGTCTTTATTATGAAAATATTTTTGCAAATCATACATTTCTGTAATAGAATCACCTAAAAATACAATTTTCTTTTTTTCGATGGTTTCTTTTTCTTGTACTTCATTGGTTATTTTTTTATCAATTGTATATTTAAAATAAAATGTTTGAAAAATTTGTGAAATAAAAAAAAGAATCATAAGTATGAAAAGATACATTTGTCTTTTTTCAATTTTATTTAATTTATGTGAGAATAATTTTAATATTTTTTCAGTAAAACTTTTCTTTTTTTCAGAATAGTTCATGTTATCAACTCCAACTTTTTAAATTATATAAAAATGTGATATGCCAGTCAATTGTTTTCTTGAAATCCGAAAAGAAAACATGTATAATATATGTCACATATGTAAAGGAGAATCGGTATGACAGGAATAAAAACATCTGATGACAGTGTGATTTCAATGAAACAAGCTTCTATGAAAACCTTTGAAAGTAACTCATTAAAACTTCCATATTTTGAATTTGATCCGCCACTTTTAATTCCTAAGAAGAATAAAGCATTTATTCATCATTATGCATTGAAAGTAGAAAAATTAGCTGATTGTTATTATGAAGTTTTTGATTGTAATGGAATAAGTTATTTATATGACGCAAAATATCATACTATTTTAGGAAAAATGGGAAAGTGTTTTCAGGCTGAAAGTTTAAAAGAATGTTATCATACGACAACACCGCTTACTTTTCATGATAAAATAGTTCCATATAAAACTCAATTATTTCAAAAAATCAAACCATTTTATAATCAAATTCATAAACTTTATTTATTAGATGGAAGCTGTTATTTATATGATTTAGAAAGAAACGAAATTATTGGCCCTTATAATCATCAATTAAATTATTTAAGCCGTTGTACTTTTGAGCATTTAATTGGTTATTTATACGCTATTTCAAATTCAAAAGAAACCTATATTTATGATATAAAAAATAATGAAATTATTGAAACAGTAAACTCTAAAGAAGATTTTTGTTATCGCTCAATTCCTAATGTAGAAAATGAGGTTATAGTACATACAAAATATGGTGAATTTTTATATCAAACGAAATCTGGAAAAATTTTAACACCTATGTTTAGTATGATTGGTTCTTTTCGAATTTATAACCATGAGATTTTAGAATATTCAGAAGCTACATTTAAAACTTATTTATGTGCCCAAGAAAATTCTAATTATATTACGGGTGTGATTAATCTAGATGGCACTTTTGTTGATAAAGCAATCACTCATGTACACGATGGCCATGGGACAGTTTACTATTTAGATAATGGTATGGAAAATGAAAAAAATTCATATCAAAAAATATTAAGTAATTTAAAAAATAAATAAAACAGAGTATCCTAAAATACTCTGTTTTATTAAAAGTAAATAAGACATGAAGTCAAAAACATTAAAATCATGCCAATTAATAAAATAATTGCGATTATTTGATTTGCATTTATTTTTTTTCTTTTTGTTTTTGGTTTGTTTTTCATACGCCACCTCATGTTACATTATACTATGTTCATAAAAAAAATGGAATAAAAAAACTTTTATTTCATAATTTTTATTAGAGGTGGATTATGAAAAAAATATGGGACAAGATATTTCATAAATTTCGAACAAATAAACGATTTATTGTATTTTTATTTACATTGTTATTTATGGGGGTTTTATTTGGTGCATTGTTTGCAGTAAAATTAAATTCAAATGATTTACAAGAAATTAAAACATCACTAGAATCTTTTTTTAAATTATTAAATCAGAATAAATTAAATTTTTTATCTACTTTTTTTCAATCTTTTAGTGCTAATGTCATGTTTTTAATTGCTATTTTTTTCTTTGGTATTTCTGTTGTGGGAATTCCACTTACTATTATCTTATTTTTTATGAAAGCATTTACATTAGGATTTACTATTGCTTCGATTATTAAAATTTATCATATGAAAGGTTTGGTTTATAGTTTTATTTATATTTTTCCTCATCAAGTGATTAATATCTTAGTATATATTTTTTGTATTATGTTTTCCATTAGTTTATCAATGACTTTGGTATCAGCATTATTAAAAAAGAAAACAGTAGATTTTTCTCTTATTATGAATCGCTATATATTTGTTTTTATAGTTGCATTCGTTTTATTAGTATTTACTTCTCTTATGGAAACATATCTTATGCCATTTTTATTTCATTCCATATTTTCGTGACATTGTTTTTCAATGTCTTTTATAGTATAATAAAATAAGAAATGAGGGTGTATTATGAAGCGTGTTGTAATTGGAATGAGTGGTGGAGTAGATAGTAGTGTAGCAGCTATTTTATTAAAAAAACAAGGGTATGAGGTAATTGGATTATTTATGAGAAATTGGGATAGTTCAATGAACAATGATTTTTTGGGGAACCCTAACTTAGATGAACCAATCTGTCCACAAGAACAGGATTATAATGATGCATTAGCTGTATGTCAAAAAATTGATATTCCATTACATAGAGTTGATTTTGTACAAGAATACTGGGATTATGTATTTACATATTTTTTAGATGAATTAAAAAAAGGCAGAACACCTAATCCAGATATTATGTGTAATAAGTATATTAAATTTGATATGTTTTTAAAAGAAGCTAAAAAATTAGGGGCTGACTATATTGCAACAGGACATTATGCTAGAATGATAGATGGTAAATTATATCGTGGTGTTGATAATAATAAAGATCAAACATATTTTTTAAGTCAATTATCTAAAGAACAATTAAAAGATGTATTATTTCCGATAGGTGATTTAGATAAAAGCAAAGTACGTGAAATTGCAACACAATATGATTTAATTACGGCAAAAAAGAAAGATTCAACAGGAATTTGTTTTATTGGTGAAAGAAATTTCACAAAATTTTTAGAAAATTATTTACCAAATCAACCAGGAGATATTATTGATATTGATACGATGAATAAAATAGGGGAGCATATTGGGTTAATGTATTATACAATTGGACAACGTCGAGGATTAAATATTGGTGGTACTAAAGAAAGAATGTTTGTTGTCGGAAAAGATTTGAATAAAAACATTTTATATATTTCTTATGGTGAAAATGATTATTTAATTAGTGATGCATGTATTATTGACCAAGTAAATTTTAATACTGATATGAGACCTACCACTTGTACTGCTAAATTCCGTTATCGTCAACCAGACAACGAAGTCACTTTAGAATACTTGGAGAATGGTGAAATAAAAGTTCATTATCCACAAGGAGTAAAATCAGTTACACCAGGTCAAGCTTGTGTACTTTATTTAGGTGAACAATGTTTAGGTGGTGGAATTATTAAAGAAGTTCAAAAAGATGGAAAGAACTTGTGGTATTTATAACTGTCAGTTTAACATAATTATACTTTTACTTTACACTTGACATTTGACTGTGAAGTGATAAAATGATAATAGGAGGTCGTGGTGAGATGCAAATGTTAAATGATATACTGCATGAATTAGGAATTTCTAAAGTAAAATTAGCAAAGTTTTTAGGTGTATCACGCCAAATGGTTTATAATTATTTAGAATTGGATGATATTAATAAATGGCCTAAAGATAAAAAAGTATTATTGTTAAACTTATTAGGAGTAAAATCAGCTGAAGAAATTAATGATTTAAAGATTGATACAGACTATATTATGAACGTGGAAGCAAGATTAAATAGTTTATGTGATATGAATCATCAAGCTGATCAAAATGAGCGTAATAATATATATCATGGGCTTGGAAAAAAACAAGCAGAACTTATGCATAATATTGTAGACTTAATGAAAGAAAATTTAGAAGAAGACGATAAAAATTTAGAAAATTATTATACATATCAATATTTATATCATTTTATGCAAGCAATGGAATCTTCTAAAGAATTAAAATATATATTAGGATATATTTCTAAAGCAATGGGGTTTGTAAAACCTTTAGAATTTGTATTTGATGAAGAGGAACAATTTGTATTTGAAAGTATTATGTTCTCTGCCATGACGTTATATAATAATGGTGGTGCTTCTAAATCTAAAGTTGCAGAATCACATCGTCGTTTTGTAAATCAAATCGAACATCGTATGGAAGAAAAATTAAGTCGTACATTAGAATTAAATACAATTAAAGTACAAGCTTTAAAAGAATTAGGATATACAGAAATTAATGAAAAAAATGCTTCTGAAGTATTTGAAAAAATTGCTGAAATTCAATCTAGAAAAGTATGTGATTAATAAAGTAGGGGAGACTCCCCTTTTTATTTTTAAATAATTTTTTATTTAAGCACTCTACCTATAGTTTTAAAAAATAGAAGAAAATGATAACATATGATTAATAATGATTCATAGTATTTAAATATTATTTGATATGATATTCATTAAAATATAATTAAGTATATTATATATTAGTTAAAAATAAAAAATGAAATGATAATTTTTATTATATCTATGATATAAATATTAAAAAGAAAGTGGTTATAATAATAACATAAGATTTAAAAAAATTTATTTCATATTATATATTGTTTTAATCATAATTATAAATGATTATTATAAAAACATTCAACTTATCATAATATATATTATGTTAACTTCGAACAATCAAAAAAGTAGGAGATAATACTCTCCTATTATGAATGATTTTTTTCTAATTGTGTTATATGATTTATTTTTTCTGTTTTTGAGACACAACTATATTTTTTTAATTGCTGATATATATCATCTATTTGTTGTTTTGTATAAATAATTGGTGAATTTATTATATCTACATTTATAATAGTCTCTAAATCTTTTAATTGCATAATAATACAGTTTTGTTCTGTATGTCGTATTTCTTTCAATGTACAGTGATTAGAAAAAACAATATAAGAAGATAGACGATGATTTGTAGTTAAAAATTGATTTAATAATAGATTTAAACATTCTAGATGTTTTTTGTTTTGCCATATGGGATTAAAGAAATGATATTTTGAATTTTTATTAAAAAATTGTGTCCAATAGCGGTATTGTTGATTACCATATATAAAGCCATGGAAGTTTTTGGATTCAATGACATAAAGTCCTGTTGTAGTGATAAAAATAATATCAATTTCACATGTGTTTTGCTTTTGATCTTTTAAATAACAATTAGCAATAATTTTATGATAATTTTCGTTTTTGTCTAATGCTTGAAAAATGTAATATTCTAGTGGTGCACCAGTATCATTGATGATATCAGTTTTAAAATTTTTTGTTTCATTGAAATAATTACTATCTAATTCTTTTTGTTTATTTGTTAAATATTTTAATTTTTCATATTTTAATTCTCGATTGAATAAATAACATACACAGATTAAAACAATTGCTAATAAAGTATAGATAATAATGCTTTCCATCTTACTACTCCCCTTCTCTATTATAGTTATTATAAAAAAATAGTGAAGTAATATTCGAAATAATTGATTTTTTCTATACTACTTCACTACTCTTTTAACAGTTTTATTATAGCAAAAAAAATAAATTTTTGTCAATTTTTTTGGAATAATATGGAATAAAAATTTATAAGCATTTTGAATATATTTTTTGGTTTGTTCCATACTAGTAATGGGTGATCAAAATGAGTAAGAAAAATCAAAAAGCTGAAAATTGTTCAAAAAATCAAAAAGCTAACAACAAGATGAATAAAAACAACAAAGCAAATAATAAAATGAACAAATCTAATGATGCAGTAAATGAATCAAGCATTGGCTTTGATGATGATGAAAGTGATTCATTTCATCTAATTTAAAAGAATACGCTTGTATTCTTTTTTTATATAAAAATATGACTAAATAACATAACGATAGTCCCAAGAAAGAAAAAGAAAAAGGTCTTTGTTCGTTGATGATATTGTAGTGCTGTTGGTAATAGTTCATAACATGAAATATGAATCATAATTCCTGCTATCATTGCATATATCATACCCATGATAGTTGGAGTAATCCAAGTACTTAAAAACAAAAATGCAATGATAGCACCTAATGGTTCTGATAAGCTAGAAATTAAAGTATATAAAAATGCTTTTAAACGGCTATTTGACGAGTAATAGATAGGAATTGATATTGATATACCTTCCGGGATGTTATGAAGCGCTATGGCACATGTAAGTGCTATTCCTACATCTATATTTCTATTTGCTGTAAGATAAGTAGCTATACCTTCAGGAATATTATGTAAAATAATTGCAATAAAAGATATCATCCCTACTCTTTTCAATTGATTACTTTTACTTGGAACTTTTTCATCAATGAAAATAGACAAAATGACACCAATACAAATTCCAATCATACAAAGTAAACAAGAAGGAATTATATAAAAATCAGCATTCAAGTTTTGAAAACTAGATGGGATTAAATCAAAACAAGAAACAGTAATCATGACTCCAGCTGCAAAGCTAAGAGCAGAAATTAAAATCGTTTCTTGATGCTTAAAATGAATAAATATAAAAATGGTTCCTAATAAAGTTGAAAGTCCTGCTATGGTTGATAAGATAAAAGCTAAATAAGAATATTCCATAGTTTCACCTGTTTCATTATATGAAAAAAAAGAAAATTTATCTTAATTTTCTTAATTTTTCTTTTGCTTCACTACTAATTCTTTTAGAGTCACATATTTTTGAAATTGCTTTATGATATACCCATGAATTAATATTCGTTTCTTGTAAAAAAGAATATGTTTTGTTAGGATATTTAATATAACACATTGAAATTAACCAACTATGAGCCATGGATACATAGTAATGATCTAAATAATCATGTTCACATATTTTTAACACTATATCAATGTATTGATCATTGATATAGTAATTCAATAATAATACAAGACCAAATCTTATGATATAAGGATTTTTTTCTTTTAAACACTTCCTAATAAAAGAAAAACCTTCTATTTGTTGTTTTTTAAATTGTTTTAAATTAGAACATGTTGAATCATTAATTGCCCAATTATCTATATAAGGAAAAAACTTCTCAATTTCACTTAATAAGTCTTGAAAATTACATTTTAAATATCCTAGAGAATATCCATATAAAGCTATTTTTTCATATGTATCAAACGTTTCTTCATAAAACCATTTAGGATTATCTCTCGTTATTTCTTTTGCATATTTTTTTAACAAGGGAGCCCTTACTCCTAAAATTGGATAATTAGAACTGACGATTTTTTTTAAAAATTTCTGATATGTAAGATCATAATTTTCCTGTATAAATAAATCAATCTGATGATTCAATTTCATTTAAAAAACTAGTTCCTATTTCTTTTTTTACTCCATGGAAATTATCTACGATTGTTTCTCCTAAATCGGCAAATGTTTTTCTAATTGTTAATCGTTTTCCATGGGATAATGATTTATTATAAATAAATAATGGTACATTTTCTCTAGTGTGATCCGTACCTGTCCAAGTTGGATCATTTCCATGGTCGGCAGTAAAAATAAGTAAATCGTCTTGTTTTAAATGTTCTATCATTTCAGGAATATAACTATCTAATTCTTGTAATGCATTAGCATATCCTTCTACATTACGGCGATGTCCATATTTAGAATCAAAATCATTTAAATTAGCAAAGCACAATCCGTGAAAATCTTGATCCATTACTTTGATAATTTTTTGAATTCCATCTAGATTATCTTTTGTTTTAATACTTTTTGTAATTCCACGATGATTAAAAATATCACTAATTTTACCAATTGAAATGATATCTAATCCTATTCTTTTTAATTCATCTAAATCGGTGATACCTGCTGGATCTAATGCATAATCATGACGATTAGCTGTTCTAGTAAAATTTCCAGGAGTTCCAATAAATGGTCGTGCAATAATTCTTCCTACTTTGTATTCTGGTTTTTTAGTAATTTCACGTGCAATTTCGCAAATATGGTATAGTTCTTTTAAAGGAATAATATCTTCGTGAGCTGCTATTTGTAAAACACTATCAGCGGAAGTATATACAATCATTGCACCAGTTTGCATGTGGGCTTGTCCTAATTCTTCAATAATGGCGGTTCCACTTGCATTTTTATTACCAATTACTTTTCTACCAGTTTTTTCTTCTAATTCTTGTATCAATTCTTTTGGAAAACCTGTTTCAGTAAAAGTTTTGAATGGTACTTTAGTAATAATTCCCATCATTTCTAAGTGACCAGTTAATGTATCTTTTCCATTACTAATTTCTTCCATTGTTGTATAACAAGCAATTGTTTTATCGTCTGTATGATGTAATAAATTATAGAAACCTAATTGTTTAAAATTTGGTAATTGTATATTTGTTTTTTCAATAATGTGTTCTAATGTATTGGCTCCTTTATCATGGAATTTGTCTGCGTCTTTTGCATTTCCAATTCCTACCGAATCCATAACGATTAAAAATATTCGTTTATATTCCATGTTATCTCCTCTTTTCCTCTTCTTTTTTTTGTTGATACGCTGCATTAATTGTGTTTATTGCTGTTTTGAAATCAGGGAAAGTTTCCGTTTCATAATGATCATCAATTTGATGTGCCCTTGCAATCGCACGAATAGATTCATTTAATTGTAATTCTATATTTTGAATTGTATCGGCTAGATTTTGAGTAATATACTCAGGTAAAAAAACTTGAAACTGATGCATAGCACGTATCATAACTGTTAATTTTAAATCACTAAGTCCACAAAATAATTGAAAAGGACTTGCGTTTAACAGATGTTCTGCATTTTTAATATATCCTTTTAATATATAATAACGGATAATTTCATCGTGTATATATAATATTTTTCCTTTTTTATATTTTATTCCTTTTCGATTGATATTTTGATCTACTTGTATTGGACGTATTGGTAAAATAGTACCTTTTAAACTAACTAAATATCCAATATCTAATCGTTGATTTATAGAAGCCATATAATCCTCCTTTTAATCACCATGAGGGTGATATTTATAATTTTCTTTTAATTCTTCATTAGAAACATGAGTATAAATACCAGTCGTACTAATAGAAGAATGCCCTAATAATTCTTGAATACTTCTCAAATCCGCTCCATTTTCTAATAAATGAGTTGCAAATGAATGTCTCAAGGTGTGTGGTGAAAAAGATGTTTTAATATCCTTTTCTTTCGCTAATTTTTTTAAAATTTTGAAAAAGCCTTGTCTTGTCATGCATTTCCCATGATTATTTAAGAATAAATCGTCTGTATAATCTTTCTTTAATAATTGAGAACGATAAATTTCTAAATATAATTTTAAATAATGAATGGCAATTTCCCCAATAGGAATAATACGTTCTTTATTACCTTTTCCCATTGTTCTTACAGTTTCATTGATAAAATCAATATCGTGAATTTTTAAATTTACTAATTCACTGACTCTTAATCCTGTTGCATACATTAGTTCTAACATTGCTTTATTACGATAACTATAGGCATCTTTTAAAGTGATATCCAATAATTTATCAACTTCTTCTATCGTTAATACTTTGGGTAAAGATTTTTTTGTTTTTGGGAGTTCAATGGTAGACATTGGATTATTAGCAATTATTTTCTCAATTAATAAAAATTTATAAAATCCACGAATACATGATATTCTTCTAGAAATACTTTTTGGACTCTTCTTTTGATCTTTTAAATATTTTAAGTATAATTTAATATCTTTTCTTTCAATATGATAAATATCTTTTTTTAATAAATTCATCATAAAGTTTTGATAATCTTTTAAATCTGCTGCATACGATGCAATGGTATTTTCACTATATTTTTTATCTATTTGTAGATAATTTATAAATTCTAAAATACATTCATGAAATTGGTTCATATTCTCACCATACTCATTTTATCACAAATCAAACAATTACTAAAGTAAAATAAAAGAAATTTCCGTCTCTCTCTCTTTTTTATTTTGTCGAAATTTGTTACAATAAATATTGTGGTGATGGTTATGAATGAACCTTTAGCAGTAAAAATGCGACCAAATTCTTTAAAAGATGTAATTGGTCAAGAACATTTAGTTGGTAAAAATAAAATTTTATATAATTTGGTGAAAAATAAACGTTTATTTTCTATGATTTTATATGGAAAACCAGGAATTGGAAAAACTACAATTGCTCATGTTTTAATTAGTGAGTTAGGATTAAGATATCGCATGTTAAATGCTACTATTCACAATAAGAAA
>ULOC01046973.1_pt1 | contig 11176 bp, 26 predicted proteins | sample 1952181 | NCBI WGS metagenome assembly ULOC01 (sample SAMEA4835592, study PRJEB28245) | human gut metagenome | biome: gut microbiome; material: fecal sample | place: Denmark | collected 2008
TATGGTATAAAAATTAAATAGTTATTTTTCCCTTTATTTATGTGCTTTTTCTAATTTTTAGGTACTAATTTAGGTACTTATATTCTATAAATTATTTAATAAATCAACGATTTTATCTTGTGCAGTAGGGAATAAGTGCATATATACTTCTTGCATAACTCTTAAACTGTGTCCCATTCTTTGTGACATCATTAAGAAGAACTTTGTTGAATCGTTAGCTCCGGATTTTAAATATTCATTTATACATAAACTGACGTGTGAATGCCTAAACTCGTGAATAGTTATAGCTTTACTTTTAAGATTTGCCAACTCAAAATATTCTTCTTTCTTTTTATCAATCCAGTAATCAGTTAATACGTCACCATTTCCAAAAACAAACCAATCTTCACTAAAATCACTATATTTTTTTACTATTTCTTTATAATGTGATAATTCATCAAATAGAATATTAGACATTGTGATTTCCCTATTTAAACAATTCTTTGTTGCAGTAATTTTATATTTGCTATTTTTTGTAATAAAAGAGATGGTTTTATCAACTTTAATAGTTCTTCTATATAAATCTATATCTTTCCAAGTAAGAGCTTGTATTTCGCCTTTTCTCATGCCTGTAAAGTATAATGTTAAAAAGAAGCAATGATATAGATCATCATTTATTACATTTATAAATTTACAATAATCTTCATAAACAATATATCTTAATTTATTTTTATTTTCAACAACTTCATCATTTCTCTTTTTAAAGCGTCCTGATAAAGCAACTGGATTATAATTTAATTCAAACTTTCTATTAGCATAAGTAAATATTTCTTTAAAAACAACATAATATTGATTGCAAGTTGAAATTTTAATATTTTTACTTATGAGTTTATTTTTCCATTTTTCAATATCTACTACTTGTATTTCATCAATAAATTTATTTTTGAAATAGGGTAAGATATTGTTTTTATATTGTGAATAGTAAGTCAATAGAGTAGATTCTCTTATTCTTTCTTTTGCGTCTTTAAAATAATCATCAGCTACAATATCAAACTTTTTCTTTACGGGTGTATTTCTATTTAATAAAAATACTCTTTCTTCGGCTTTTGCTTCTTTCTCTAATAAAAATCTTTTAGAAGTATAAGGGACAAGTTTTCCATCAGCGTTGTGATAATATACTTTAAATCTCCATTGACGACCATCTTTAGTCTTTTCTTTATCTTTAAATACTGACATTTTAGCACTTCCTTTATTGTTTTATTTTTTAATAAGTGCTATAATGTAAAAGGAAACCTAATTACAATTATAGCCTTGTGTTATTTTTGTTTAAGATTGCTAGTCTTAGGGTTTTCATTAAACGCTTGGAGTTGCACCTCTAGGCGTCTTTTTTTATTTTATTTATTCATAGCTTTAGCTATTTTTTGGGCTTGCATATCCATTTTATTTTCTTCATAAGCTTCAATTTGATTATTTAAAATTGTTTTAAATTCGTTAGGGTTAGTTACATAATCAAACTCAAACATAGAAGAAGCTGTTGTTATCATAATAGTTCCATAATTAAATATCTTTCCACATAGACCTTGTTTAACTTGAACACTATTTATTTTGTTTAATGGACTATCAAGTTCGTTAGTTTTTATTAAACCAACTTTACCTTTGATTCTACGATTAGTTATTTCTAATTTAGTTGTGAAATAATTGATTAAATCTCTTGGAAACCAAACTAAACCAATTAAAATACAACAAGCAAATAGATCAATAAATAACTTAAAAACCAATGCTACAACTGAAAGCTTAGCTTTTTTAATTGTTTCTTCCATTGCATTTACTCCTTTCTTTTTATATCTAAAAATACCTGTACAAGCATATTTTTATTCAATTTTTACAATTCACGCCTAAAAACTGACATTTTAGACACTTTTTATAATTTATACTTATTTTTTTGATATAATCAAATGTTAATTTTATAATAGAGCCCCGAGAGGGGGTTAAGTGTGAGTAAGCTAAAGAGTTATTATGAATATCTTGAAAAAGATAACATTGATATTAAAACTTTAATTTTTTTTATAGAATATTTCTTATAAGAGATATTCTTATTTATTGTCATCTTCGTTTTTCATAATAAAAGGTTTATTAGCTTTAGCAAAATCAATTAAACGATTATAATTTTCCTCACTTAAATCCTCATTTTCATTTAAAAAACCTTTTTTCTTTAATGTTTCTTTTAACAATTCAAACTCCTCTTCCTTGGTTATTTCTTGTTTTGAATAGCCATTATTTAAGGGTGGAAAAAATTCATCTATTTTAACATTAAAGATAGAAGCTAATTGAAATAATAAATCTTGATTTACTCCACGATCACCATTTTCATATCTTGAAATAGCTTGACGGGTTATATTTAGCTGTTCTGCTAGTTCATCTTGTGACATATTTTTTCTTTCTCTTAATTTTTTAATAATGCTACCAGCATATTTCCTTAAATCATTTTCATTCTTCATATATAGCCTCCTTATTTACTTGTTATTTGTTATTTAAATAACAAACTAATTATAGCATTTATATAAATAAAAAGCAACAAAATGGAACTTTTTTTCAAAAAATTAAATAAAAGTTATTGACATAAGCACCGATATGGTGCTATCATTAAGATGTCAAAACAAAAACTAAGGAGGTGAAACAATGCAAGAAAAATTGATTTTACTAAAAGAACAAAAGAGTTTGACAAATAAGGAAATGGCTGAAATGCTAGGAATTACACCGATTCAATACCGAAAAAAAGAAAAAGGTGAAGTTCAATTTAAACTTAATGAAATGGTAAAATTAAGTGAATATTTTGGAAAAACGATGGACGAAATTTTTTTACCATCAAAGCACCAAAATGGTGCGTTAAATAAAATTGAGGAGGTGTAATTATGAGTACAGGCGTACAAATAACTTTAATTATTTGCGTCACATTAATAGCATTAATTTGGATATTAGCTAAATATGGTACTGATGAAAATAATAAAAAGAAATAACTAAGACTAGCAAAAAAAAGAGGTGAAAATATGGAAAAGCCTTACTTAAATATTACTGAATTATCAATCCTTTTAGGACAAGGTAGGCGTCAAGCTGAAAGAGTTATGAATCATCTTTTGGAGATTGCTAAGGAACAAAATTATTATATTCCTGAAAGTAAAAGAGATATTTTGATACCTACACATTTAGTAAAAAAAGAATTGAAAATCAAAGAAGTAATTTTAAACAAAAATAGAAATGAGGTTAAAGAATGAAAAGGACAAATAAAAAAATAAAAATTAAATGGAAAAATATAGCATTACTGGGAGTTTTACTATTATGTGCATATATAGTAGCTCACGATTTATTTATGCTAACAATCTATTCTTGGATTACAGGAAAGTATATAGGGTGGACTTGGTTTGGATTTTTAACATTTTTAATAGCTTTTGCTGTAGGAGGAGAGATTGTTGATTATTTTGTTGAAGAAATTAATAAATAAAAAAAGATTTATGAATTGGTTGAGAACTCATAAATCAAATGTAAAACAAAACATTTTACTATTAGATTATAGCATTTAATGGTTAAAAAAGCAAAAGGATTGGAGGTAAAAGATGAATGGATTCACTATATATAAAGAATACTACGAACTGATTACCTTACTAACCGAAAGAGAACAACAAGAGTTATTACTAGCAATAACAAAGTTTATGTTTGAAGATGTTGAGCCAACTTTAAATGATAAGCAAACAAAGATATTTAATAACTTACGCAGACCTTTAGAAAAAAGCAAAAAAAGAAGTAAGTGTGGTTCAATTACAAAATCAAATGAAAATCAAGAAGAAAACGAAATAGAAACAAAAGAAAATCAAAAAGAAATCAAAAAAAAATCAAATGAAAGTCAAAAAGAGAACGAAAACAAAACACATCAAGATGTTAATGTTATTGTTAATGTTAATGATAATGTAGATGTTAATGTTAAAAAAATATCTTTAGAAGAAATAAAAGGAATTGTTGAATATCTAAATATTAAAAGTAATTCACATTATAAGTATTCTACTGATAAAACACAAACTCTTATAAAGGCTAGAATTAAAGATGGATTTACTTTAGATGATTTTAAAATTGTTATTGATAAAAAATGTGAAGAATGGTTAGGAACTGATTTTGAAAAGTTTTTAAGACCTGAAACATTGTTTAGTAATAAATTCGAGGGCTACCTAAATCAAAAAATTACAGCCAAGAAGAAAACACTAAAAGATATTTCTATGAGTGATATAGATAGAGCTATTGAAATTGAAAGAAAGGGTAGTGGATTATTTTGACAAAATTAGAATTTTTGAAAGGAATGAAAAAGTTAGCTAATTACTTTTTAAAAGATTTAAGTGATGAAGAATTAACAAGTTGGTATGAAATTTTTAAGGATATTGAGGTTGAAACATTTTATATGTCAATTCAAGAAATAGGAAAAAGTAATAAATATTTTCCGGTGTTGAGTGAATTATATGAAGAATGTAGAAAACAACGAAAAGAGTTTTTTCTATCAATATTAGAAAACAACAAGTCAATCCCTGAAAATAGACTTGGATACTTAAAAAGTATGGTTGATTGGTATTCGATACAAAAAGAATATCCAAAAGAAATAATAAAAGAAGTTCTTAGCTATAAAAAATCTAATTTAATTGAAAAAAAGGAAACTCCACTTATAGGTTAAAAGTAATGGAAGAAGAAAAATTAAGTAGATATTGGAAGTTAAGAAGAGCTTATAACACTTTAAATCTAAATTATGATGTTTTGAAAACTGAAAGTGAATATAAAGATCGAGTTATTACTCGTCAAAAAAATGAAATAGAAAGATTAAAGGAGAAATTAAAAAATGCCAACAACAGTAAAAAAAGAAATAATAAAAAAAGAAGATAAAAATTTAAACGAAAGTATTATACAAATAAGAGTTGATTTACAAAACTCTAAAATAAAAAAGTCAGGCAAAAACAAATATGCTGGTTTTGATTATTACGAGTTAGCTGATTTTTTGCCAAAACTAAATGAATTAATGTTGAAATATGGTGTAAATGATAAATTTACTATTGAAGAAGAAAAAGCTACATTAACACTTATTAAAGGTGATGAAAGCCAAGTATATAACATACCATTTGAAAGATTTGAAACACCACTTGTTTATAAAAAAGATAAAAATGGTAGCTTTATAAAAGACAAAAATGGTGAACTTATACAAATACCTAGTATGCAAGATATTCAATATTTAGGTGCTTTAAACACCTACTACAAGAGATATTTATATTTGAACGCTTTTGGCATTACTGATGGTGAGGTAATTGATAGTATGGATAACAACGAAATCCAATCAAGAAAAAGCAATACAAAAGCAAAAGTTAAAGAATCACAAGAAGATGTAGCAAAAGTGGATTATAAAGTCTTACTACTAGAAAAGCTAAGAAAACTAAATGTTGATGTTAATAGTTACGCTAAAACACATAAACTAAGTGCTAAAACAACACAAGAAGAAGCTAAAACCTTATTGGACGAATTAGAAAATGGGGTGTTGGAATAATGCAAAATGTAAAAGTAGATAGAGATAAATATATAGGTGGTAGTGATATTCCAATATTAATGGGAATTAGTCCATTCAAAACAAGATGGGAATTATTACAAGAGAAAGCTGGTTTAGTTCAAAATGAATTTGAGGGAAATCAATATACTGAATATGGAAATATTTTAGAACCAAAAATAAGAGATTATATAAACAAAGATTTAAAAGATAAATTTGTTGAGGGAAAAGATATTGTAGATGATATTAGATGTCATACTGACGGAATCAATAAAACTACGGTGTTAGAAATTAAAACCACTTCTAAAATTCACAGCAAATTAGAAGAATACAAATATTATTTGGTTCAACTTCTATTTTATATGAAATACACAAATAGAAAAAAAGGAATTTTAGCAGTATATAGGCGACCTGAAAACTTTGATGAAACATTCGATGATAGTAATTTGACAGTTTTTGAAATTAATATTAAAGATTTTAAAAATTTACTTGAGGAAATAGATATAGCTGTAGATGAGTTTAGAAACGATTTAAGAAGAATTAAAGATAATCCTTTCTTAACTGAAGCTGACCTAGAGCCTAAGGAATTAACTGATATTGCAAAAGAATTAGAAGAAGTAGAGCAAAAATTAGCTGGACTAAGCGAATTAACAACTAAGAGAGATGAATTAAAAAGCAAATTAAAAAATAAAATGGACGAAATAGGAAAGAAACAGCTAACAACTAGTAAATACAAATTTACGAGAGTGGCTGATGGTAAAGATTCTATTACGGAAGAATTTGATGAAGTCAAATTTAAAGAAGAAAATAATGACTTATATGAGAAATATTCTCAAGAAGAAGTGACAGTTGTCTTCAATTTAGACAAATTTAAAGAAGAACACGAGAATGAAGCTCAAAAGTACATTATTAAATCAGTAAAAAAAGGAAAGGCTGGATTCATAAGAATGTCTATTGTTGGAGATGACATTGATGAATGAGAAACCTGAAACTTTAAGAAAAAAATTAGGTATAAATGATTGGCTTGAGCTTATTAAAGAGGATAAAAATTTAAACGGAGCTTATATTAGCATTGCTCAATATATTTACTGTTTAGAAAACACTCTTGAAGAATTAAAAGCCGATAAAGAACATCTTGAAGAAGAATTAAAAGATTTAAAACAAGATTTAGAAGATAATTATAGACCTATTCCAGTTGCTGAACAGTATGGAATAAGTGATAGAGATTTTATTTAGGAGGAGAAATTATGAAAAAAGAAAATATTGAAAAATTATTAAAAGGAGCGGAATCAGTAATGATTGTTACTGACAACGGCTTAGGTGTAGAAGGAGACTTAGTAAGTACATTAAGAAATTTATCACTTTTAATTAGTAAATTAAGAGAAACAATTCCAAAAGATTTATTGGATTATGCAATTCAATTAGATTTAAGAGAGACTAAAAAAAGTAATGAATCCAAAGATAAAAAAGTTGAAGAATTAAGAAAAGAATTGCAGGATTCTATGGAAAAAATAGCCAAAGCTATTGTTGGCGATTTAAAGGATTTATTAGGAGATGATAAAAATGAATAATACGACATTAGTAGGAAGATTAGTAGCTGATCCTGAATTAAGATATACAAAATCAGGTAAAGCGTATGTAAGAGTAACCGTTGCTGTTAATAGAAATTTTACCAATGACTCAGGAGAAAGAGAGGCTGACTTTATTAGTTGTGTATTTTGGAATAGTACAGCTGAAGCATTAGCAAAATATACGAAAAAAGGTCACCGTATTGGTATTATTGGAAATATAAGAACTGGAAGCTACGAAAAAGATGATGGTACAAGAGGTTATACAACTGATGTTTATGTTAATCATTTAGAATTTTTAGAAAATAAACCGAAAGATGATAGACCTGAACCTGAATATTCAAGCTATGAAGCTCAACAAGATGTACAAGAAGAAAATGACCCATTCGCTAATTTTGGAGAACAAGTAGAAATTACTGAACAAGACTTACCTTTTTAGGTGATATATGAGGCTTGTAGGTAATTACTCTCGTAGTGGAAAGAATGAAAATTTTGAAACTGAAATAACACTTACAATACGAGAAAAATATAAAAATTTAATTCAAAACTTAGATAAGAATGAATTATATTCGATAGTAATATCTAAAGCTAAAGACAAGAGAACTGAACAACAAAACAAATATATGTGGGCTCTAATAGGTGAGATAGATAAAGCTCGTAACGGTGATAGGTCAAATGAAGATTATGACATTTACATTGAAGCTTTAATCAGGACTGGAGCTAAATATACTCATCTATTAGTCGAGCCACAAGCTGAAACTATGTTGAGAGAAAGTTTTAGAGCAATACAGCTAGTTAGAAAAATACAAGTTAAAGATAAAATCTTTAATGATTATAAATGTTTTTATGGAAGTTCAAAAATGGATAAAAAAGAAATGCACGACTTAATAGAAACAATATTAGATATGGCTAGTGAATGTGGATTAGATATTATCTATTGGAAAGATGTATTAGATTTTGAGGATTAGAAATGGGAAAGATAAGTCAAAAAGATATTGTGTTAAATCATTTAAAAAAATATGGAAGTATATCTACTATGGAATGTTATGAAATATATAGAATAACTGATTTACAACACGCAATATATCTTTTAAGAAAAGAAAATTACAATATTACTGATGAATGGATTAGTAGCAAAAATAAATTAGGTTGGGCTAATAAATATAAAAAATATACTTTAGTTGAAAGTTGAGGTTGATAATATGAACGAAGAAAAAGAATTGATAAATACACTTAAAAAAAATATAGAAATTGTTAATCACTATGGAGTAAAAAAACAAATGCCTATATGGATTGAAGAAATGAGTGAACTTATAAAAGTAATTTGTAAGTGGGCTAGAAAATATGACGAATTAGAGGGTGATATAACACCTCAATTAAAAGCTGATTTTTATGAAGAAATAACCGATGTTTCAATTTGTTTAGATCAATTAAAATATATTTTAAATTTTAAAGAAGATGATTTAATGAACGAATATAAATTCAAGGTTGAAAGACAGCTAAAAAGAATAGCTGGTGAAAATAATGAGTGAAGAAGAAATTGTTAAATTAAGAACAAGATTACAATTAGCGGAAGATAGTAATAAAATTCTAGTTCAAAAATTAAAAAATAAGGATAAAGATTTAAAAACAATAAATAATCTTTATCTAAATGAAAAGAAAAAAGTGAATACCATTTATACAGCTTTAACTACACGAAATGTAGATGAGAATAATTATAAAAAAGCTGTTGAATGGATAATAAAAATTATTGAGGAGGGATAAGATATGAGAACAATGATTTTAATTATTAATTTAGTATGTCTTGCTTTTATGATTTTTAATATGGTAAATATTGCAAAAACTGATAAAGAAATGGATAGAATGTTTAAGAAATTAGATGAGGACTTTATAAAAAAGATGAAAGCTTTAACTTTACATTTAACACCTGATGAAGCTTTAGAACTAATACACGAAGTTGTAAATATTCCTGACAAGTTCTACTTAGGAGTAAATAGTAATGATTTATTAGAAGTCACACTATTTGAATGTGATGATAATATGCCTAATAAAATGGGACGCTCAATAGAAACATTTTATTTAGAAAGTTATAGATCTAATGAATTAATTAGCTTTGGTATAGAATTATTAAATTATATAAATGAAAAGGCTTTTAAAAATGAATAATGATGTTTGGAACGAATGTATATTTGACTTTAGAAATATTCCTGTAAGATGTGATAATTGTGGAAGTGATAAAGTTAGATATACTTCCAACAAGGAAGTTTACGGAAGAGTTTATGGTAATGGTGGCTGTTATTTATGTGATGATTGTAAAGCTTATGTGGGTGTGCACGATATTAAGAACAAAAAGCCACTCGGAAGATTAGCTAATAAAGAGTTGAGAGAATTAAAAATGGCTTGTCACAGGAAGTTTGATCCATTATGGAAAAATACCAATTTTAAAAGGACTGATTGCTACGGATATTTAGCAAATAAGTTAGGATTACATTTAAGAGAAACACACTTTGGTTGGTTTGATAAAAAGTATTTAGAAAGAGCATTATTTGTACTAGAAAATACAACTTATAAAGATATTAGTGTGTATATAAGGTCAAGACAATGTTAGATGAAACAATAGATCTATTAACAAGACAAATGTTAGAAAATGTTTTTAATGACAAGAAAAATAAACAAAAACAAATGATAACTATGAGCAAGGCTGATTTATACAAGTTTTGTATTAAATTAGTTAAACTTATACAACGAATTGAGAATATGGAGGAATAAAGATGAATTATAAAAAGGAAGATAAAGAATATATAGAAAAAAGCGGTAGATATGCCTATTACGATTTCACTGAAAAAGGCGTAGAAAGAATAGTTGGAACTAATGTAGAAAATGTATCAAGTTATGATTGGAAAAGATTAATTCAAATGATATATCCAACTAATATGATTGGAAGTGGGTTATTTCAGCCAATATTGATTTTTAGAATAGGTAAAAATGGAAAAAGAATAGATCCACCTATAGAAGCTTATGATTCTTTAGATGATATAAAAAATGGAACTTGCTTATTTTTTAAAATCATAGAACATATTGAAAAAAATAGTAATGTTGAAATCGATTATAGTTGGTATGAACTAAAAGAAAAAATAATGAAAGCTGGTGAAAAATAATGAATTATAATAAATATAATGAAGTTATTAATGGCACAGAAACTTATAAAGTAATAGCTAAAGATTTAATTGATAATAAAACTATTGGTATTGGTTGGACGGACGAAGATAGCACACATTTAGATATAATTTTTAAATTAGGTTTAAATATGAAATGCGGTTGTTTTCAAAGAGGAATAAAGGCTAATTATTTATTTGTTAGCATTATAGACCATACAAGTTATGGATTTATGCCTGATTCTATTAAAGATGGTTCATATATTCAAGAAAAATTAAGATTTAACAATGATTGTGGAAATAAATTAGCTGAATTAATTAATGGAATAATAATGGAATTAATAAAAGGTGATTCTAATGAAAATATATAGAATAAAAATCGATGATTTTATGTATGTAAAAGCTATTGTATTTGAAACAAGTCCGTTTTCGGTAGGAATGATACCTACTATTGATATAGCCGAAGCTGGTTGGTATGAAGAAGATAAAGCTAAAAAATATTGTAAAGACTTAAATAAAAATATGTTATATAAAGCAAACAATATAAAATTTTCGTTGGAGGAGGTAGTAAGATGATAAAAAAATTAAAAGATATATTAAATACCTATACTGATGATGAGTTAGAAGAATTAGATCTTTGGATAGATTCAAGAACTAAAGTTGATAGTATATGGGTGGAAGATTATATTATAAATCTTATAACTGATGAAGCTAAAGTCGAAATAAATGATAGCCTTGATAAAGAATCAAATGTGGAGGTGAATAAGTGTGAATAATAACTTAAATAGCCTAAATAACTACTTATTTGAACAATTAGAAAGACTCAATGATGACGAAGAATTAGAAAAAGACGGAGTTTTGGAAAAAGAACTGAAAAGAGCAAAAGCTATTACTGGTATTAGTACAGC
>ULOC01008651.1_pt1 | contig 11106 bp, 9 predicted proteins | sample 1952181 | NCBI WGS metagenome assembly ULOC01 (sample SAMEA4835592, study PRJEB28245) | human gut metagenome | biome: gut microbiome; material: fecal sample | place: Denmark | collected 2008
ATACAAAATGTAGGGTATATAGTGTTGCTAAGCATTCCTTTTATAACAATGATACGCTAGATGTTACTTTATATTGTAAAGAAACTGAGAAAAATGGTGTGAAATTACAAGGCATTTACACTTTTGATATGTGTACTATACATTTGAAAATAGATGATACACATGCTTTGATAATTAGAATTGATATACATGATAAAGTTCAAAATAAAAAAAATATCCTTAGACTAAGAAATTACGAAGAAATTGACGAATACTTATTAAGTTTAGATAGTCATTTAGATATAGATCAAGTGTATATCACTCTTGTTCAGCTCTCTAATTTTTCTAAAGATTGTATTTCTGTTTATATTCGGTATGGAGAAACTCTAGAAGAAATGGATAGTAAACTTTTTGGAAAAATTCGTACTGAAAAAGGAAAACTTCTCGAATATCATATCTTGGAGGGTAAGGAAGACTATAGTATTCGTATAGGTGGTAAATGGAATTATTCTTCTGATGGAATAGCTATTGCAGGTAGTGTTAATGACCAGCATCTTAGAATTTCTATAAAGGACATCGACTTTAATGATGTAAATTCTAAGTTATCTGAAATTATTTCAAAAGTAAGTGAAAAAATTGATAAAATTTCAGAATTTTAAAGTTTTATTGATAGTTAATTAATAAAGTAATTTGTAAAAATCAAAAAAATAGCTGTAAAACTGTGCTTTACAGCTATTTTTATCTTTAGTAAATACTTAAAAAATATTGAAAGGAATAGCTTTTTGGTATGAAATAAAATAGTAACTTTAATTTAGAGTATTTTTTATTGACTGTTAACGAAAAATTAAAAGAAAGATTTAAGTAATACATAGTTAATAGCAAAAAGAAATACTACTTTCTATGGAATTTTCAGATATATTATTTAGTGTAGCACATGGTGAAATTTTTGATGATTTTTTTATACTTTGATACATTTATATTTGCATGATTTTGATCAATTAAGAACAATTGCAAAGAAGCATACTATTGCCTTATATTGTAAAAATTTTAATTTTAAAAAGTTATTTATAGGAGATGAATGTGAATTTATTTATAAGGATAAATTCCTAAATAATTCTTTGAGTTTTAATATAGGATGCTAGAAAAAAATAAGAATTTTACATGCTACAATAAAGATAATTAGACATAAAATAAAAAAACTTGAAGGAGTAATAATTGTAACAGTAGATACTGCAATAATTATTGTGGATGAGTATGGATTTATAAAAGAAAATATTTATAACGGTAATATTATTGCTAAAAGAAAGGGTAAGGTTATTCATTATGGAAAATTAGAAAGCTTTGAATGAAATGAAGATCCGTGTGCATTAAATTAACTTGAATCGGATAAGGAAATGATAAAAAAACATTAGAAAAACAATAAAAAAATATCCGTCTACACTTTAAGCTTATAAAGAGATATATAGTTTGGAAATTATTCACGAATGCTTAGAAATTAAGTTATAAACGTGTATTTTTGTATTAAGTTTAGATGGCATAAAAAGAATTGGAGGTAAATATGGAGTGGAATCAGTTATTACCAGAGTTTGACGTATTTGATTTAAATGAAAGCTTACACTTTTACATAGATTTAATTGGTTTTTATAAAGTTTATGAAAGAATTGAGGAAAAATTTGCATTTTTGCAACTTGGAAGTGTTCAGATTATGTTACAGCAAATAAATTTTGAAAATATTAAATGGAATACTGGAAAGTTAGAGTATCCACTTGGAATTGGAATTAATTTTCAGATCGATGTAAATAATATTGATGAAATATATGGTAGATTAAAAGCAGAAGATTATAAAATATTTATTGATATGGAGGAACATTGGTATAGAAAAGATGACATTTTGATGGGATGTAAAGAATTCTTAGTGCAAGATCCAAATGGATTTGTATTAAGATTTAGCCAAGATATAGGAGAAAAGAAAGTGCAAGAGTCTATCTGAAAGTAATAAAATATTTTGTTAAATTTATAAGTTGACATAAAGTAAAAGCTATGGTATAATAGCACAAGTAAATTCTTTTATTATTTAAAATAATTTTTAATATGGAGGACAAAAATGGAAGTTAAAGTAGCTTACAACAAATATGACAAAGATGGATATAACAAGAGCGGTTATGACAGTCGAGGCTATAATCGCAGAGGCTATAACAATGAAGGCTACGATAGAAATGGAAATCATTGGAGCGTTCCTGGAAGCGGTTATGATTCGTATGGATACGATAGGGATGGTTATGACTATCGAGGTTATAATAAGGATGGCTATAACAAGAGCGGTTATGACAGTCGAGGCTATAATCGCAGAGGCTATAATAGTAAAGGCTACGATAGAAATGGAAATCATTGGAGCGTTCCTGGAAGTGGTTATAATTCGTATGGATATGATAAGGATGGCTATGACTATCGAGGTTATAATAAGGATGGCTATAACGCGGAAGGTTATAACTACCGAGGATATGATGCAGAAGGCTATAATAAAAAAGGCTTTAATAAAAAAGGTTATAACAGAGAGGGCTATAACGAGGATGGCTACAATAAGGAAGGATATGACAAAGAAGGCTATGATAAATATGGCTATGATAGACAAGGCTATAACAAAAAAGGCTTTAATAAAGCCAATATCCATAGAAATGGTACCAGATATGATGAATTAGGTTATGATGTTAATGGATATAATTCATCTGGCTTAAATAAATGTGGCTTGACAAAGGAGGAACAGCAGAAAAAAAGTGAGAATCAAAGGAGGGCAAACTATTTAGGACTTTTAAGAAAGGTAAAAAAATTAAGCTCTGGAGAGATGACTTTAGAGGCTTATGTTAAGTCATCAAAAACGTCAATAAGCGAGCTAATAGAGTTTGCAAAAAAAGAAGAAATGGATGCAAAAATTGTAAGAGGACTTTATAAGTATGTACGGGAGTATGATGAATATACTAAATCATTTTCTAAAAAAGCATACTTAGAAGGCACTGTCTTATTTATTAATGGTAGAGAAGTAAGGCCTACTGAAGATGATGTAGACAGGTGCATAGAGTACTTGAAGGCAAAAGGTGACTTAATTTACAAGAAAGGAGTAGAAAACACTATTAGAAAGTATTTAAAGGGTGAGCTATCTATTAGCTGTTGATAACTCATAACTCAAAAATAAAAAGTAATAGTCAAGTTGAATTTTAACTTGGCTGTTATTTTTTTTAGTCTAAAATATTTTTTTGATTATTAAAATGAATGAGGATGATAATACTAAAATTATAGATTGAAGTATTAATGAAAATATTATTGAGTCAGATGATAAGTAGGTGATGTAGAAGAATATGTAATTATTGCTAAAATATTTGGTTTAATTGCAAAGATATTTATATAGGGTATTTCATTTATATTTTCAATTGTTCTAGTTTTAGTTTTAATATTTAATTTATGTATTTTGTAGTGGAAAAATATAATTTACATACTTGTGGCATTAATTCTTAGTTTTATATGTCTGGTTAGGCTTGTTATAATAAATGTGAGGAAAAGTAAATTAATAAATGCTAATAAAAATCAATCAGTAACTTTAGTAAATATTTAATTAATATAAAAAAATATATGTATAATAATAAAAAATGTAGTGGTGTTACTTTTAATGGTCTTAATTTTATTTTACTAACTATTTGTACATAGTTTTTTTACTTTTAAGTAAAAAAATATTGAAAAAAAAGTAAAATGATGGTATTATAATAGGGCACACTTACTAAGGTATAAGTAATGTAAAGCAAAATGTATGTAGATTAAATGAGGTAGGTATATGGAATATAAAAAGAGTAGAAAAAGTAGGCTGTGGCTATTAATTGGTATGTTTTTTTTCATAATGTTTACGTGTATTAGCTTTTTAGTAGCCAAAGATTTAAATCAGGAAAACAAGCTAGTAAATGAACTTGATAGAATGGAAAATATGATAAACGCTGCTTATACAGATGAAAATATTGTAAATTTAAAGTTAAATACATTAGTTACCGAAGGAGAATATGCTGTTATTGAAAGTTCATATAAAAGTTATTTAAAGGATTATTTTAGAGTGGTTTTAGAAATTAAATCTATATTAGAAGATGAAAATGTATCCAATATTTTAGCAATAAAAAATTATGAAATTGATGGCCCAAAGTTTGAATCAACAAAGAAACTTATTGAAACAACATTAATAAAAGTGAGTGATATAAAAAAAGAATATGAGAAACTTATTGATGAAGATACTATAATGTCATATATAGATGGAAATAATTTAGATAGCTATTATGTAGACTTTTATTTACAAGAAATTGTAAAAGATATTGAAAGATTAGACGGCTTAAAGGTTGTAAATTCTCTTGATAGTAAGATAAATGAGTTAAATGTGTCAAATAAGATAATTAAGTTATTGTCAGAAAATAGTACTAAATGGAGTATAAATAATGAAAGTATAGTATTTAGTGATGATAGTGTAAAAAATAATTATGAGAATTTGATTTGTGAGATTTCAAATTAATTGGAGATGGAGTATTTGAAAAAAAATTTTGAAAAAACAAATGCAATAAGAATTTTAGAACAAAGAAAAATTAAGTTTAATATATATAATTATTCAGATACAGGTGCAATTAGTGGGGCACAAGTCGCAGAAGTATTAAAAGAAGATCCAAAGACTGTATTTAAGACTTTAGTGACTGTTGGAAAATCTGGAAATCATTATGTATTTTTAGTTCCTGTTTTGTTAGAACTGGATTTAAAAAAGTGCGCAGCTGTTGTTGATGAAAAAAATATAGAAATGGTGAAGTCAAAAGAATTATTACAATTAACTGGTTATATACATGGTGGTTGCTCTCCAATTGGAATGAAAAAGTTTTTTAAAACTGTAATAGATAAAAGCGCTGTTAATTGTGATAAGATTATATTTAGTGGTGGAAAAATAGGATATCAAATAGAAACTAACTTAGAAGAATTAAAAAAAGTTATTGACTTTGAACTTAATGATATAGTAAAATAACACTTATTATTAGGTAAAGGAGTGGTTGGTAATGTCTGATATTACAAAGCGAGCTATGGCTCAGTCTTTGAAGAAATTTTTAAGAAAAAAAGATTTAGACAAAATAACTATAAATGATATAACTAGTGATTGTGGAGTAAATAGACAAACATTTTATTATCATTTTAAGGATATCTATGATTTATTAGAGTGGATTTATGTAAATGATCTAGTAGAGAAAGTTGAAAACGATACTACAATTTTTAATTGGCAAGAAAAGTTTGCATATGTTATGAACTACATGCTTGAAAATAAGGATTTTATAATAGGGACATATAAGTCAGTTAGTAGAAAAATTTTACTTGATTTTTTGTTTAAACATTATAATAACTTGTTTATTGGTTTACTAAATAGCTTTAAGGAGAGTTATGATGTGGATGAAAAAGATAAAAAATTTATCGCTAATTTTTATAAATATGGATTTGCAGGTATAATTGAAGGATGGATAGTAGATGAAATGAGAGAAGATCCAGATATTATATTAAAAAAATTAAACTTGATGATTACAGGAAACTTGGAAGATTCACTAAAAAAAATGTCAAAAAATAAAAAATAATAAAAAATATACAAAAGGTAGATTGTGTACAAAATTAGTACTAATCTACTTTTTTGTTTATTGCATAAAATTATAAAAAGTAGATATAATATAAGGTGTAAAGGGGGAGATAAAGATATGTATTATGGAAGTGGAAATTACGAGGCTTTTGCAAATCCAAAAAAGCCTGTAGATGTTGATAAAAAATCTGCATATTTAATCGGATCAGGGCTTGCAGCACTTGCAGCTGCTTGTTTTTTGGTTAGAGATGGAAAAATGCAAGGTAAAAATGTTCATATATTAGAAAAGGATAAAATTGCAGGAGGTGCCTGTGATGGATATCTATATGATGGACTTGGATACGTTATGCGTGGTGGAAGAGAGATGGATAACCACTTTGAGTGTATGTGGGATTTATTTAGATCAATTCCGTCAATTGAAACTGAAGGTGTTAGTGTACTAGATGAATATTATTGGTTAAATAAAGAGGACCCTAACTATTCTCTTATGAGAGCTACTGTAAATAGAGGTGAAGATGCACATACAGATAAAAAATTTGGACTTTCAGATAAAGCTGCTATGGAAATAATGCATTTATTTTTTACACCAGATGAGGAATTATATGACAAAAAGATAACTGATTATTTTAGTGATGAAGTTTTAAATTCAAATTTTTGGCTATATTGGAGAACTATGTTTGCTTTTGAAAATTGGCATAGTGCCCTTGAAATGAAATTATATATAAAAAGATTTATACATCATATTGGTGGGTTACCTGATTTTACTGCATTACGTTTTACTAAGTATAATCAATATGAATCGATGATATTACCAATGGTAGAATATTTAAAAGCTCATGATGTTTGTTTTCACTTTAATACTAAAGTTGAAGATATTGAATTTGAAATAGGAAAATACCAAAAGATTGCTAAAAGCATAATAATATCTAAAGATGGTGAAAAATCTAGCATAGATTTAACAGAAAATGACCTAGTTTTTGTAACTAATGGTGGATGTGTTGAAAACTCTACACTTGGTAGTCAAAATGAGCCAGCTAAAATGGATTTTGAACTAAGAGAAGGTGGCGGATGGGATTTATGGAGAAAAATAGCTTCAAGAGATTCTTCTTTTGGAAATCCAGATAAATTCTGCTCTAGTCCTGAACTTACTAATTGGATGAGTGCGACTGTAACAACTCTTGATGAAAAAATTCCTGAATATGTAAGAAAAATATGTAAAAGAGATCCATTTTCTGGTAAGGTTGTAACTGGTGGAATTGTTACAGTTAAAGACTCTAATTGGCTTCTAAGTTGGACATTTAATCGTCAACCGCAATTTAGATCACAACCAAAAGGAGAACTTGTAGGTTGGATTTATGGGTTATTTAGCAATGTACCTGGAAATTATGTTAAAAAGCCTATGAGGCAATGTAGTGGTAAAGAAATATGTATGGAATGGCTTTATCATTTAGGTGTACTTGAAAATCAAATTGAAACATTAGCCAAACATAGTGCAAACACAATTCCTTGCATGATGCCATATATAGATGCATTCTTTATGCCAAGAAATGGTACAGATAGACCAAAAGTTGTACCAGATGGTGCAGTAAATTTTGCATTTTTGGGACAATTTGCTGAAACTAAAAGAGATACTATATTTACAACAGAATATTCTATTCGTACTGCAATGGAAGCAGTGTATACGTTATTAAATGTTGATAGAGCAGTTCCAGAAGTGTGGGGAAGTGTTTATGATATTAGGGATTTATTAAATGCAACGGTAAAATTAAGAGATGGAAAGCCTATTACTGATATGGAACTTGGATTTAAAGAGAAAATTGCATTAAAAGAAGCACTTAAAGCTATAAAAGGTACAGATATTGAAAAGCTTCTAAAAGAATATAATGTAATAGGAAAAGATGTGTAAAATAAAGTATAAAGTGTAAATTTTAAATAAAAAGAATAAAGTAAAGACTATTTGATGTAGTTAATAACTTTATTCTTTTTTTTGTTTTTAATAACGTGTTTGAAAAGTATGATATTTGATGGTATAATCTTTTATGTAAAAAAAGCATTAATTAAGGAGATGAGTTCATTGAATAAAGATATATCTTTTATTAAACAAAATTTTATAGCACATAGGGGAGTATATAACAATGTAGAAATCGTAGAAAATAGTATGGAAGCCTTTAAAGAGGCAATTAAAAGAAAATATATAATTGAACTTGATGTACATTTGCTAAAAGATAATAAGACGATAGTTGTATATCACGATGATAATTTAGAAAGACTTACAAAAATAAATAAGAAAATTGTAGATTGTAGTTATGATGAGTTATGCAAAGTAAAATTATTTGGTAAAGATATAAAAATACCAACTATTGAAGAAGTACTTAAACTAGTTGATGGAAAAGTACCAATTATTATAGAGTTAAAGTATGATAGAAAAGTTGGTTTGCTTGAAAGTAGACTAGCAAATGTACTTGATAATTATAATGGGAAATTCGCAGTTAAGTCTTTTAATCCGCTATCTATAATGTGGTTTAAAAGACATAGAAAAAATTATGTAAGGGGACTACTTGTTAATTATTCACATAATAACTTAAAAGAATATATAATATCAAAAATGCTGTTTTTAAAAGAAACTACACCAGATTTTTTATCTGTTAGTTATGAATTTGCAAATAGTGATAAAATTCAAAAATTAAGGTTAAAAATGCCAGTAATAGCATGGACTGTAAAAGATAAAAAAACATATGAAAAAGTAAAAAATTCTTTCGATAACCTTATTTTAGAAAACTTTGATAATGTTATTGATAATATTAAATAATATGTTGATTTTTTAGTAAAAGTTGTTTAATTTAAAATGTTGGTATGATGTGATAAAAAATTAAAGCTAACTATGAAAATATTTTCAATTGAAATATTAAATGAAAGTATTATACCCAAAAAATATGTTGCTTTTTGTTAATTTTTGTTTTATCATATTAGTATGAAATAAGAGGAGATTTAGATTATGGGAAAGCTCAAAAAAAGATATATAATACCTTTAATGTCACTTATATTTTGCTTAAGCTCAGTAGTTTTTGCAAGTAGTGATAAAAGTAATGAAATTCCGATTGTAATTGCTATATTTATGGAAGCTTTTGTAACTATGCATATGTCAGTTTTTGTATTAAAGCCACTGTCAAGGATTATATCGGCTGAAAACTCTAAAGATGTGTTTTGGAAAATGTTTTTAGTAAGAATTGCAATTTTAATTTTCTTTGACTTTATTATAACGACTAAAATTGCTATTGTTGATTTTTTTTGTGTATTTATAGGAGCTTTTGCAATTGTTCCAATTGTTGGGACCATTGTTGGAAAAAAGAATTCAAATGTAAATGGAGGTGTTAGTAAAGTGGTTACAAATTTTGAAAATAATAATTTGAGTTCGGAGCAAATTAAGGAAAAAATATGTCCAAAATGTGGAAGTATTTTAATGCCACAAAGTAAATTTTGTAGCAATTGTGGAGAAAAAATTGTTGAAAATATGGAAACTCCTGTTCAAAAGGAGCTTTTAATGTATACAAATTTTGATCAAGTATATAGAGGAACTGATGAAGAGGTATTAGAAAAATTTATATTAAAAGAATTAAAAAATGCAGATTTAGATTTAAATACTTCATTTATTACACAGGAAGCTTTAAAAAGAAAAAAAGTATTAAATGTTATATTTTCGATACTTGTATTTGTGTATATATCATTAATATTTTTTCATTTTCCAATTTATACATATTTAATAGGAGCAATTGTTTTAGCAATTTGCTCTAAGCTTACAAAGGGCTATAGCTTAATGAAATATATAAAAAAAGAGGTAAAGTCAAGACCAGGAGAGAGAATATCTAATATTGTGATGAATACAAAGCTTTCAATGGTAGAAGATGAAACAAAAAGATCAAAACCCGTGTTAATTGCAATTTCTGTATTAATTGCCGTTATAGTATTCTTTAGTCCAAGAATTATGTATGAAAAAAGTGATAATGAGTATGCTGTAAGATTTTATACTTTTGGTATTACTAATTTTACTAATGCTAGTATTCCGAGTTCGTACAAAGGTGAAAATGTTGTTGAATTAAGAGGAAATACTTTTTCAAATATGCCATTTTTAAAAAGTGTTACTTTGCCTAATACTATACATTCAATAAGAGGGCAGGCTTTTAAAAATGATATATCACTAAAAGAAGTAAATTTACCAAATAGCCTAGAATATTTAGGCGGTGGAGCTTTTTATAACTGTAAATCCCTTACTAGTATATCATTACCAGATTCGCTTACTTATATGGGGGGAGAAACTTTTTATGGTGCATCATCACTTGAAAATGTAAAATTGTCAAATAGACTTATTGAAATAAGGGGAAATACTTTTGAAAAATGTAAAAGCTTAAAGACTATAGAAGTTCCAAATAGTATAACAAGGATTGCAGCACATAGTTTTTATGGTTGTGATTTACTTGAAAACGTAAAGTTTGAAAAGGAAAGCAAGCTAAAGGAGATTGGATCTTCTGCATTTAGGCTATGTAAAGGTTTAAGATACATAACTTTACCAAGAGGTGTTAATGTAAGTAGTAAAGCATTTAAAGATAGTCCAACAGTTGTAAGGTACTTTGAATAGGAGAATTTATGGAAGAAAAAAAATTTATACATTTGTTATATGTTCCAACAATGTCTTGTAATATGAGATGTAAGTATTGCTATTTAGAAGATAATACTAAAGATGAATTTTCAAAATATGATTCTTTGGAAACTCTTAAATATGCAATAGAAAAATTGAAATTAGAAAATGTAATACCATTTAATATATCGTTACATGGTGGCGAAGTTACTACGCTTTCTAGTACTGAATTTTATAATTTGATAGAATATATTGATAGTTATTATATTGGTAATAAAAAAATTATAGAAGAAGCAGGATTTAGAGTTGGAAGACCACACATAAAAACAAATATGTATAGCTTAGATAAGCATATTGATGCAATAAAAGAGTTTAATGTGTCAATTTCTGGTAGTTTAGATTTACCATTTTCATTACATGAAAAGTATAGGGTTACAAAGGGTAATAAACCTACACTTAACAAGATATTAAAAAATGTAGAACTTTTAAAAGATATTCCAAATAAAAAGAAAGTATCTGCTACAATTTTTAATGAACATTATAATTGTATTGATGAAATTATAGAAGATATAAAGTTCTTACATAAAAATACTTGCCTTGACATGAACGACTTTAATTTTATGATTGGATTTGATTATAATTCTAATGGAATACTACATCATATGAGTGAAGAAAAGCAGCTTGCTTTTTATAAAAGAATGCATGAAGAATTTGATGGAACAGATCTAGACCAAGGCGTAAATGGAGCTTGGTTTGATGAATTTGGACCAGGGTATTGTTCAAATTGTGATAATTGTGGTGAAAAGTTCTTTTTATTAGAAAAAAATGGAGATATTTATTCTTGCGTGAGAGGACAAAAAAATCC
>ULOC01046991.1_pt1 | contig 11070 bp, 10 predicted proteins | sample 1952181 | NCBI WGS metagenome assembly ULOC01 (sample SAMEA4835592, study PRJEB28245) | human gut metagenome | biome: gut microbiome; material: fecal sample | place: Denmark | collected 2008
AATAAAATTATACACTAGAAAAAAATAAAAATCAAATGGAAAATATAAAATGGCTAAAAATCAACGTTTTTCATGTTTTTTACAAAACTAACTCTTGACAGTGGATATGCGATAAAGTATAATATATAGGTGTTATGGAGGGGGTTTTTTTATGAGTGTTTCTAAAGATGAAGTGCGTTATATTGCGAAACTTTCTAAGCTTAATGTGGAGGATGAGAAACTTGATAAAATGACTAGCGATTTGTCTAGTATTGTAGAGTTTGCTAACAATTTATCAACTATTGATATTGATGGTGTTAAGCCTACGGCTCATATTTTGGATATAAAGAATGTATTTAGGAAAGATGAGGTTTCTGACTCTTACGATAGAGAGGAAATTTTGAAGAATGCACCAGAGTCACAGGCAGGATGCATTAGTGTTCCAAAAGTAGTTGAGTAGAGGAGGTCTTAAAATGGAACTGTATAATTATAGTATTAGTCAGATTGCTAAAAAGATAAAGGATAAAGAAATTACAATAAAAGAAGTATTAGATAGTGTTTATAGTAGAATTGATGAGGTAGAAAAAAAGATTGATGGCTATATAACTTTGACTAAAGAAAGTGCTTATAAAAGAGCAGAAATTCTTCAAGAAAAGCTTGATAATGGTGAAGATATAGGTGCTTTGGGTGGAGTACCTATAGCTATAAAGGACAATATTTGTACAAACGGAGTTAAGACTACTTGTGCATCAAGAATGCTTGAGGATTTTGTGCCTTTTTATGATGCTACTGTTATTGAAAAGTTAGAAAATGCAGGTGCTATTATAGTTGGAAAAACAAATATGGATGAATTTGCTATGGGGTCTTCTACGGAGACTTCGTACTTTAAAAAGACGAAAAATCCTTGGAATTTAGAAAAGGTACCGGGTGGATCATCTGGTGGAAGTGCTGCTGTTATTGGAGCTAATATGGCTTTTGGAGCACTTGGAACAGATACAGGGGGATCTATTAGACAACCAGCATCTTATTGCAGTGTGGTTGGATTAAAACCAACATATGGACTAGTTTCTAGGTATGGTGTTATTGCATATGCATCTTCACTTGATCAAGTTGGGCCTATTACAAAATCTGTGGAGGATGCAGCTTTAATGCTAAACGTCATTGCAGGACATGACAAGATGGATACTACGTCAGCTGATTTAGGTCAAAAAGACTATACAAAATCTTTAGTAAACGATGTTAAAGGTAAAAAAATAGGAATTTTAAAAGACTTTGTGTCTGAGGGCGTTGCTAAGGATGTAAAATTAGCTTATGAAGAAAACATAGAAAAATTAAAGAAATTAGGCGCTGAGATTGTTGAGGTAAAGCTGGATTATGTAAAATACTCTTTGCCGACATATTATATTATTGCTACTGCAGAAGCGTCTTCAAATCTTGGTAGATATGATGGAATAAGATATGGCCATAGGGCAAAAGATTTTTCAAATTTGAATGAATTATATGTAAATTCAAGGACTGAAGGATTTGGTGACGAGGTAAAAAGAAGAATTATGCTTGGCACATACGTGCTTTCATCAGGGTACTATGATGCATATTATAAAAGAGCACAGTGTGTTAGAACACTTATAATTGAAGATTTTAAAAAGGCTTTTGAAAGTTGTGATGTAATTTTAATTCCAACAGCTCCAAATACAGCTTTTAAGTTTGGAGAAAAGTCTAAAAATCCTGTAGAAATGTATTTGGAAGATATCTATACTGTTCCTGTAAATATAGCAGGTCTTCCTGGAATTTCAGTGCCTGGTGGCTTTGACAATGATGGAATGCCAATAGGCATGCAGTTTATCTCTAAAGCTTTTGATGAGGAAACTTTGTTACAAATTGCTTATACTTTTGAACAAAATACTGATTATCACAAGAAAATAGCTAGTGTACGATAAAGGGGAGATTTTATGTTACAGTCAAAATTGTTAGGAGAAACAAAAAAAGAGTGGCCAAAAGAAGCAACTGTCAAAAGTCATGGACTTTTGATTAAAGGTGGTTATGTAAAGCAAATGGCAAGCGGTATATATACATTAATGCCTCTTGCTAAGAGGGTTACTTCAAAAATAGAAAATATAATTAGAGAAGAAATGGAAAATATAGATTCACAAGAAATTTTGATGCCTCTTGTAGCTACAAAAAAGCTATGGGATATGTCTGGTAGGTATGATTCTGTTGGCTCAGAACTTTTGAGGTTCAAAGATAGAAATGACGCAGAAATGGTCCTTTCAATGACTCATGAGGAAGCTACTGTATTTTCACTTTTAAATGAAGCAAAGTCTTATCAAAAGTATCCATTTTCTGTATTTCAAATTCAGACAAAGTTTAGGGATGAGGCAAGGCCTAGAGCGGGACTTATACGTGTTAGAGAGTTTACAATGAAAGATGCTTACTCTTTTCATACAACTCAGGAAAGTTTGAATAAAGAATACGAAAAATTTTATAAGGCGTATGAGAGAATATATAAACGTGTTGGAATTCCTGAAGTTGTTGCAGTAGCATCAGATACTGGAATGATGGGTGGAAGTGGTGCACATGAATATATGCTTCTATGTGATGCAGGTGAAGATAAAATCGTTGTATGTAAAGATTGTAATTATAGTGCGAATATGGAAGTTGCCTATTCAAAGCAAATTCAATCTTTCTCAACACAAGAAGAAAATGTTGAAAAAATATATACACCTGGTGTTAAAACAATAGAAGAATTACAAAAATTTACTAGTGAAGATGTAAGAAAAATAGGAAAAGCCGTAATTTATAAAAGACTTGATAAAAATGAGACAATATTGGTATTTATAAGAGCTGATAGACAAGTAAATGAAACTAAGCTTAGAAATTTATTAAAGATAGATGATGAAGACTTAGTTCAAAAGGTACCTGAACCAAATGATAATATTGTTTATGGATTTGTTGGTCCAAAAAATTTTAAGGGAAATAACGTAGTTGTTATTTATGATAACTCTTTGAAAAATGAGAAGTCTTTAATTTTCGGTGCAAATGAAGAAAATTATCACTATAAAGGAATGAACATTTTAAGAGATGTTGGTGAGGTCCAATATGTAGATGTTGCTAAAGTGGAGGAAGAGGATTGTTGCCCAGTTTGTGGTAAACATAGTTTAAGTATTTCTAATGGAATTGAAGTTGGAAATATTTTTAAACTTGGTGATAAGTATACTAAATCTATGAATATGACATATTTAGATGAAAATGGAAAAGAGCAAAATCCACTTATGGGATGTTATGGTATTGGTGTTGGAAGACTTATGGCATCTGTTTTAGAGGCTAAATCAACTGAAAGTGAAGTTATATGGCCAATTTCCATTGCACCATATGCAATACATATATGTGCACTTGATTATACTAAGTCAGACGAAGTAAGATTACTTTCAAATGAATTATATACTAAACTTATGGAACTTGGGTATGATGTTTTATTAGATGATAGAAATAAAACTGCTGGTGTAAAATTTGCAGATAGTGAATTAATAGGTGCACCTATTAAAATAATAATAGGAAAGAAAAGTTTAGAAAATGGAAATGTGGAAGTAGCTGTTAGTGGTAATAGCGAGAAAACGTTAATTAATAAGAGTGAAGTAGTAAATTTTGTAAAAAATTCTGCTGATAGATTATTTGAGGAGGTAAATTAAAGTGAAAGATTATGAAGTAGTAATTGGTCTTGAAGTACATGCTGAGCTTTCTACAAATACAAAAATATATTGTAATTGTTCAACAAAATTTGGAGCTGATCCTAATACTCACTGTTGTCCTATATGTACTGGTATGCCCGGGACTTTACCAGTTCTAAATGAAAAAGTAGTTGAATATGCTATAAAGATGGGACTTGCAACAAATTGTGAGATTGCGAGATTTTCAAAGCAAGACAGAAAGAATTATTTTTATCCAGACTTACCTAAGGCTTATCAAACTTCTCAATATGATTTACCACTTTGTGAACATGGATATGTAGATATAAATGTAAATGATGCTAAAAAAAGAATTGGTATAACCAGAATTCATATAGAAGAAGATGCAGGTAAACTGATACATGATGCATATACAGGAGATACACTAGTTGATATGAACAGGTGTGCCGTTCCTTTAATAGAAATTGTATCAGAACCAGATATAAGAAGTGCAGAAGAGGCAGTAGCATATATGCAGACTTTGAAATCAATACTGGAATATTTAAATATATGTGATTGTAAGATGCAAGAAGGATCACTAAGATGTGATGTAAATTTATCCGTAAGGCCAATTGGTCAAAAAGAATTTGGTACAAGAACTGAGACTAAAAATTTAAATTCTTTTAAAGCTATACAAAATTCAATAGAATTTGAAACAAAAAGACAAATAGAAGTGTTAGAACAAGGCGGAAAGATTTATCAAGAGACGAGACGTTTTGATGATGCAAAAGGTATCGGATATGCTATGCGTACAAAAGAGGACGCACAGGATTATAGATATTTCCCAGAACCTGATTTGGCACCTATTTGTATGAGTGAGGAGTATATTCAAAATTTGAAAGATAATTTACCTGAAATGCCACACATAAAAAAAGAAAGATATATATCAGAATATGGTTTACCAGAATATGATGCTAGTATATTAACTCTTTCAATAGAAACAGCTACATATTTTGAAAAAGTTGTAGAAAAATGTAATAACCCAAAAGCTGCATCAAACTGGATTATGGGAGATTTTGCTAGAATGTTAAATGAATCTGAGATTACAATAAATGAATCGAAAGTTGGACCAAAAGAATTAGCCAAATTAATAAATTTAATTGATAAAGGAACAATTAGTTCAAAGATTGCAAAGACGGTTTTTGAAGAAATGTTTAATACAGGAAAAGATCCTGAAATTATTGTTAAAGAAAAAGGACTTGTACAAATCTCAGATGAAGGTGAAATTAAAAAAATTGTAGAAGATGTAGTAAATAACAATCCTCAATCAATTATTGATTATAAAGCTGGTAAAGACAGGGCTTTAGGATTTTTGGTTGGTCAAGTAATGAAGCAATCAAAAGGAAAAGCAAATCCTGGTATGGTGAATAAGTTATTGCTTGAAATTTTAAATAAATAGAGAGGGATTTCATATAATGAGTAAATCAAAGATTTTTTATATAATTTTCGGCTTATTACTATTCTTAGTACTTATTATAGTTGTTTTAAGTTGTTTAAAATCTAATGAGGATGTTGATAAGCTAAAAAAAATTAATGCAGCTATGCTTGATATTCCGTCACTTAATAAATCTACAATGAGAGAAATTACGGTAGATGATTTGGAAAAATTTGGAATTGATAAAAGCTATATTAAAGGCGTAGTAGGTAAAATTCCAATTTTGGATATTTCTTCTAGTATGTACATCGTTTTAGAACTAAATGATAAGAAATATACTAATATTGTCACAAATAATTTGAAAGATTATGTTACAAGTTGTAAGGAAAAATGGGAAGATTATATGGAAGATCAATATAATTTGGTTAAAGATAGTGAAATTTCAAATAAGGGAGTTTACGTATACCTAATAATATCTGACGATAAGGCTGATGTTGAAAAGATTATAAAAAATATTTTGTAAAAGAGGTCCTACTATAAAAGTAGGGCTTTTTTGAGTTAGTTTTATAAAATTTTATAAATATTACTATAAAAAAATTTGTAATAATACTTTTTATAAAACTAACTCTTGGGGTGGATTGTAATTTGTATTTTTTTTTGGTATAATGGTGTTGTGAGTTTGAGGAGGTTATAATGTTTAAGTGTGGTTATGTAACAGTTGTGGGAAAGCCAAATGCTGGTAAGTCTACTTTGGTTAATAAATTTGTTGGATATAAGGTGGCTATTACGACACCTAAGCCACAGACTACAAGATTTAATATAAAAGGTATAATAACTGATGGTGTGGCACAGATAATATTTACGGATACGCCTGGTGTACATACACCTAAGAGTAAACTTGGTAAATATATGATAGAAGGAGTAGAAAATGCAATAAAATCTGTTGATGTTGTTATATATTTGGTAGATGCGACTAGACCAAAAATAGATATGGCAAGTGAGAACATAATGAAGGAGATTTCTAATCTTAAATCTACTACTTTACTGGTAATAAATAAAATTGATAAGGTAGAAAAAGAAAAAATTTTAAAGATAATAACTGAGTATGATAGCTTTTTTAAAAGTATGGGTGGAAAATTTGAAGAAATTATACCTATTTCTGTATTTAAAGAAGACGGGCTTGATATTTTGAAAGAAAATATAGTTAAATACTTGCCTGAGGGTGAAATGGTGTATAGTGAAGATGATATTACAGACTTAACCGAGAGGGATATTGTTGAAGAAATAATAAGGGAAAAAGCATTAAACAATTTAGACGAGGAAGTGCCACATGGCATAAAAGTTGAAGTTGAAAAATTCAAAAAAAGAAAAAATTATTTAAAGCAGTCTGTATATGACATTGATGTCAATATTATTTGTACAAAAAATTCTCATAAAGGTATAATAATTGGAAAAAGTGGAAGCATGATTAAAAAAATTGGTACAGAAGCAAGAAAAGACATAGAAAATATGCTTGAAGATAAGGTAAATCTACAACTTTTTGTTAAAGTTAGACCTGATTGGCAAGATAGTGAAGGCTATTTGAAGGATATTAGAAATAAAATTAGTAATTAAGAGTAAAAAAATATATCATTTTGTCATTTTTAAGTAAAATTGTATATCTTCCTGATATAAGCATAAAATATTAGTAGGTGATAATTATGTTTGAAAAAATTGCATGGGATAATTTTGAAAAGACAGGAGATATAAATTTATTTTTAGAGTATAAAAGGATATGTGAATTAAAGAATGAATTCAAGTGTGAAGAAAAGAATGTAGGTGATAATTTTAATGGATTTACTCAAAGTTAAGGGGATCATTATAAAAGAAGTTGCATATAAAGATAATGATAAGATAGTAACAATACTAACTGATAAACTTGGAAAAATTTCATGTTTAGCAAAAGGCGCTAAGAAAACTAATAGTCCAATTCTGGCTAATTGTCAATATTTAGTTTATAGTGAGTTTGTACTTTATAAAAGCAAAACCTTTTATCATATTAATTCAGCCTCAGTTATTAATTTATTTTATAACTTTAGAATAGATTTTGATAAATTACAAATAGGCTTTGAACTTACTAGAATTTTGCAGATTGTTGTAGATGAAAATGAGGATACTTCTAATATTTTGAAGTTATTTTTAAATACAATTTATGCACTCGAAAACTTTGATAAAAATTCTAAATTGGTGGTTGCTTCTTTTAAAATAAAGTTATTTTCACTTCTTGGATTTGCACCTAGAATTGATAAGTGTAGTACGTGCTTTGAAAATTTAAATGAGAAAATAAAAAATAAAAGTATATATTATGACTATGTAAATAATACATTTATTTGTGGTGATTGTATAAAAAATGGTGATAGAAGGAGATATATTGAATTATATGAATCTACAGTTATTGCAATAAGATATGTAGTTATATCTCCAATACAAAAAATTTTTTCATTTGATTTAAAAGATGTTGAAAACTTTAACTTATTTGGACAAGTCTTTGCAGACACTATGACAAATGGAATTTAGGAGGAATTTTATGAAAAATAAGGTGATTATTGGTTTTATTGTAATAATTTGTATTATAGCAATTGGTTGTTTTTGTCTTATATTTAATGGTATAAAAAAAGATAATCAACCAATTAACGATGTTGCTACAAATGTTGAAAAAAAGGCAACAGAGAAAGAAACAACTAAGAATAATAGCGATGTGAAAGATGAAGTTATTGAAAAAGCCGAAAACGTAAGTTTGAATAGTAAGGTTGGAGTAAATGTACTTAAAAATTTTAATTTTTCAGAAGTGAATTTTTTCTCTGATTCTTTATATGATGAAATTGACGCAAATGGTTTAAGTGACAAAGCAAAACTTATGTATTCGTATTTGTACGCTACATCTAGTGAAAAGTATTTGGACAAGCTTGAATATAATGAAAAGTATCAAACAGATTGTATATCAAGTAGTTCCTTAGAAGAGGTCGCAAAAAGTATTTTTGGAGATTCAACTAATTTAAAAAATCAAGATATCTTGACAGGAAATGTATATAAATCAGAAGATAATGTTTATCAAAATATACCAATTGGATTTGGAGGCGTAAATGCTGAATATAGTTTTGATATCCCTTATCAAATAAAGGAGTATTCGGACAGAGTTGAGGTAAGTTGTGCTAGGGTTTACCTTACTGCAGTATTTAATTCAGTATCTGATGAAATCTCAGAAAAAAATGAAGAGACTGAAGATGTTAGTCAAAGTAGTGTGGAGCCAGTTGGAAAAAGTAGCATAAGTGTATATTCTAATAGAAATAGAAGTAATTTAGTCTTAGAAATTGAGGATGAAGATTTTATTGCTAGTTCTAATCAAGGTGAAATATTACAAGAATATTTGACTTCAGATAAAATAGATGTAAGTAAATTAAAAATTTGTACTTATGTTTTGAAAAAAGAAGGAGAAAATTATGTAATTAAGTCTATTGAAAAATAAAAATATAAATTTTAAAATTTGGCTATATTTTTATTGATTTTTAGGCTTTAGAAGTTTTTTACAAAACTAACTCAGGGGGAAGGGGAGAAAAATAAAAGAACAAGATATAAAAAATCTTGCTCTTTTTATTTATTCTACTGTTACAGATTTTGCTAAGTTTTTTGGTTTGTCTATGTTACAACCTTTTATTTTCGCTGTTTCATAGGCTATTAATTGTAGTGATAGGGCTATTAAATTTGATTTTAGTAGTGGATGTAATGTTTTTAATATCAATGTTATGTCATTAAATTTTAAATCATACTTTTTAGCAAGTTCTTCTGTGGTTATGAAGATGGTATATGCACCTCTTGATTTTACTTCTTGAACATTGCTAATTGTTTTTAAAATAAGATCTTCATCTGTTGCAATAGCAATAACGGGCATATCCTCAGTTATAAGTGAAATTGTACCATGCTTTAGTTCACCAGCACTATAAGCTTCAGAATGCATGTAAGATATTTCTTTTAATTTTAGTGAACCTTCCATACATAAGTAGTAATCTAAACCTCTACCGATAAAGAATAGATCATTTTTGTCTTTTAATTTGTTAGCAATTTCTAAGAACTCATTTTTTCTATTAAATACTTCGTCAAATATTTTGGAAATGTCTTTTAAGTTTGAATGTAATAGTTTTAAGTCTAAAGAATCAAGTTCATCTTTTCTTCTTAGTTCATTTAAAACTAATGTTGTAAGCATAGCTATTTGTGTTGTGTATCCTTTTGTAGTAGCAACTGCAATTTCTGGACCAGCTGATGTATTTAGAGTAATGTTAGCTTCTCTAGAAATTGTAGAAAAGGCAACATTGCAAATTGCAAGTGTTGTTGCACCACAACTCTTTGCAAGTTTTAAAGCAGCAAGTGAATCGGCAGTCTCACCAGATTGTGATATTATTATAACTAAGGTATCTTTTTTAGGTAATAATTTTTTATACCTATATTCAGACGCAATTTCAACATTAGTAGGAATATTTAAATAGCTTTCAAATAAGTATTTGCCTACTAGTCCAGCATGCATTGCACTACCACATGCAACAATGTCTATTTTTGAATACGAAAATAGGTTAATTGACTCATAAGTACTGTTTTTGTTTTCAAAAAAAGAATTAAAAATGTTATATATTGCTTGAGGTTGCTCATGCATTTCTTTTAACATAAAATGTTCATATCCGTTTTTTTGATAATTTGAAATAGAACAATTAGCAATTTTTTCTTCATAATCTATGGCATTTAGATCATTATTAAATATTTGCACTTTATCCTTTGAAACGATCGCGTACTGCATGTCTTTTAATAAAATATATTTATTTGTATATTCTAGAAATGCTGAAATATCAGATGCAATAAAGTTTTCTGTATCTGAAATTCCTATAAGAAGTGGGCTATCTTTTTTAGCTGCATAAATTGATTTACTGTCATCATCAAAAACTATGCCAAAAGCATAAGATCCTTTGATTTGGTTACAAGCTTTTGAAATTGCATTAAGTCTAAGTTTTTCCTTAGAATAATTTTGACTATTTTTTTCTAGTTCTATTTGATATAAGTAATCTATAAGACATGTAGCAACTTCGGTATCGGTTTGTGAGTAAAAAGAAAAGCCTTTTTCTATTAACATATTTTTTAATTGTAGATAATTTTCAATTATTCCATTATGAACAAGACTGATTTTTCCATGTCTATGTGGATGAGCATTTTCAGTATTTGGAATACCGTGTGTTGCCCATCTTGTATGACCAATTGCAATATTTGAATTGCTAAAATCCTTTTTTTCAAGTAGTGATTCTAGATTTTTTATTCTACCAACAGATTTATACGTATTAAATTTATCATTTTCAAAAATAGCTATTCCTGATGAATCATATCCTCTATATTCTAGATTTTTCAATGCTGATATAACTACATCTTTAGCGCATTTTTTACCAGTGTATCCAACTATTCCACACATAACAATAACCTCCTAAATTACATTTATATTTTTTGATATTTTATTCATTTTATTACAAAATCATTATTAAAATAACTCACCTCCAAAACAATTATTTTGATAAAAAAATTATAGTATAAACTGTACAAAATGTCAATGTACTTTTAAACTACGAAAAAATAGAGATATTTAATTATTATATAATATAGTATATGTTTTAAAGCTCTAAAATGTGGTAGTTGAATTTTAATTAAAAAACAATCATAGCTATTGAAGAAATTTAAAAATTAGGGTATAATTTATATGTAAGTTTTGGAGTTGATTATATGAAGAAAAATAATCCTAGTATTTCTATGGTTATAATCGCTATAATTTTCATTTTGTTTTTTATATTTGTAGGATATATTTGCTTAAGTAACTTATTAAGGCAAGTTTGGTTTGCAATAAATGGAATTGAAACTGTAGCAACTGTAAGCTTTGTTGAAGAAACATATATTAAAACTTCAGATGCAGAAGATGAATGTGATGAA
>ULOC01014266.1_pt1 | contig 10964 bp, 17 predicted proteins | sample 1952181 | NCBI WGS metagenome assembly ULOC01 (sample SAMEA4835592, study PRJEB28245) | human gut metagenome | biome: gut microbiome; material: fecal sample | place: Denmark | collected 2008
TTAAAAAAAGGCTATACCCATTATGTCGTAATAGAAAAAATCACTAAAGACAAAATTGTCATAATGGATCCGGCCAAAGGAAAGGTGGTAATGAAAGTTAATGATTTCATATGCGAATGGAGTAATGTAGTATTATTGTTTTATCCAAAACAAAAAATAATAGTTTTAAAAAATGAAGTAACAATATTTAAATTATTTACTAGGGTTATGAAATCTGAAAAAGGTTTAGTAAAAATTATTATTTTTGTAAGTTTTTTACTAATGTTACTTAGCATATTATTAGGATATTATTTTCAAATATTATTTTCTTCAATTACAAATGGTTATTCTTATAAATATTTGAAAATTATTGTTATAATATTCTTAATTTTTACAATATTTAAAATTATTTTATCCTTTTATAGAACCTATTTAGAAAATCATTTAAATAAAAATATAGATTGTTTATTAAATAGTGATTTTTTAAGTCATTTGTATAATCTTCCTTTAAATGTTATAACATCTAGAAATGCCGGAGAAATAATATCTAGAGTAAATGATTTAACTAGTATAAAAAATATTATTACTGAGATTTTTATGTCATCAACTTTAGATTTAATCCTAGTTGTTATAGCAGTACCTTTATTAATAAATATAAGTAAGAACTTATTTTTCATACTTTTTCTTATAATTATATTATATTTTTTAATAGGGTTAATATTTAGTAAAGTAATATTTAAAAGAGCTTATCAAAATATATCTTATGAAGCAGATTTTAATAATAATCTAATCGAAGATATAAAAATGATTAATAGTATTAAAAACCTAAATATAGTTTCTCCTGCATTAAAGAAACTTGAATCTAAATTAACAAATTACTTATATGATAGTTATCTTTTAAACATCGTAATCAATAATGAAAAAACATTAAAAAGTATTATATATGAAATAGGATTTTTCATTATAAATACATATGGTTTATATCTTCTTTATAAAAATAAAATATTATTAATTAATATTATTACTTTTAATACTTTATTAAGTCTTTTTCTAGATCCTTTAAAAAACATCGTAGATAATATGCCTAAGTATTGTTATATGAAAGCAACAATTTCTAAAATAAATGATTTTCTAAGTCTAAAAAAAGAAGAATTAGGAGATATTGAAGATACTTATGGATATGAATTGCGATTTAAAAATCTAACATATTCTTATAATAAATATGAAAATATTATTAAAAATTTTAATTTAATAATTCCAGAAGGAAGTTTTATTTTATTAAAAGGACCATCTGGATCAGGTAAATCAACAATTTGTAATATATTAAATAAGTATATAATTGATTATGATGGAAACATATTACTAGGAGCAATTAATATAAAAGATTTAAGTATAAATACCATCAGAAAAAATATTATATATGTAAACCAAAATGAAAATATTTTTTCAGGAACTATCAGAGAAAATATTGTTCTAGATAAAAAAGTATCAGAAGTTGATTTTCAATATATATGTTATTTATGTAAAATAGATGAAATTGTAAAAAAAAGACCACTTAGATTCGAAACATTTATAAGTCCTGATGAAAATAATTTATCCGGAGGTGAAAGGCAAAGAATTATATTAGCACGAGCTTTACTTAATAATTTTAATATTTTATTACTTGATGAAGCCTTAAGTGAGGTTGATATGAAATTAGAACTATCAATTTTGAAAAACATGAGAAAAATATATAAAGATAAAACTATTATTTATATTTCTCATAAAAAATATCCTAAAATATTTGATAATGTTATAAATTTAGGGAGCAACTTATGTCATACTTAGATTTATTAAATATTAAATATAAATTTAAAAAATTTCTCATATTAACTATAATAATATTTATTGGCATATGCATATATATTTTGAATTTGGAAATATATGATACAAATATAACTTACGGATATAAAGAAAAAGGATTTATTGTAGCAAAGATAGGTATTGATAACCCTGATATTATAAATTCCATTGCTTATATCAAAGTAGGGGATAAAAAGTATAAAGTTTTAGTTAATAGTGTGGGAGAGATAAGTTTAGATAAAGAAAATTTAATAAATTATCAAGATGTTTACTTAAAAGTTGATAATGAACTAAGAGAAAACCAAGTGTTTAAGTTAACAATTATGTATAATAAAGAAAAAGTATATGAAAAACTTAAAAAAATGTTGTTTTAGGAGGTAATTATGGAAGTTTTAAGTTGTAAAAAATTAGCAGAATTAAATGGGGGAGGAAGAACATTGTGGTATTTATTAGGAGGTATCGCAACATTTTTAGCAGGACTTATCTCAGGTTTTGTAAATCCTAAGAAATGTAATTAAAGGAGGTAGTTTAATGTATTTAGAAAAAAAGGAATTAAACAATATTGTTGGTGGAGCATCAGCAGCCATATTTAATGCATTTGCAAGAATCTTTAGGACAATGTATGATATTGGTTATGAAATAGGATCCACAATAAGAAGATTAGTATCTAAAAAAACATGTAAAATCTAAAAAGGGACAAGCCTTTTTAGGTACAGTATTACAAAATTATTACAAAAAACGCCAAATTATAGTAAAAAAATGTTGATAAAGCTAATTTCTGATGTTATAATATGTAATGAAAACGAGAAGGGAGGGAATGAATTTGACAAAAGTAGTTGTGCAAAACGGGAATGTTGATTTAGCATTAAAGAAGTTTAAAGCAAAAGTTGCAAGAAGTGGAGTCCCTTCTGAAATCAAAAAAAGAAAACACTATGAAAAACCAGGCGTAAAAAGAAGAAACGAAATTAAAGAAGGAATTAAAAACTCACATAAAAGAAATCGAGGCTAATTATGTACGAAAAAATTAATGAAGATTTAAAAAATGCAATGAAAGAAAAAGACACTTTTAAATTATCCGTTCTAAGAATGTTAAAAAGTGCTTTACAACTTGAACAAATTGCTAAAAAACATGAATTAGATGACAATGAAATTTCTGCAGTTTTAAAAAAACAAGTAAAGGTTCGTAAAGATTCATTAGAAGAATATAAAAAATATGATAAAACTGAATTAGTAGAGTCTTTAGAAAAAGAAATCGCAATACTAGATGCTTATTTACCTGAAGAAATGTCTGAAAGTGAAATAAATGAAATAGTAAAAAGTGCAGTGGAAGAAATAAAACCAACTAGCATAAAAGATATGGGGCTTGTAATGAAAAAGGTTAATGAGCTTCTTGTGGGAAAAAATGCAGATATGTCTCTAGTTAGTAAATTAGTTAAAGAACAAATTATGTCAAATTAAAACAACACTTTAAAAAAGTGTTGCTTTTTCTATAAGGAAAAAAATATGAATTTAAATAATATAAAAAAAGAATATAAAAAAATGCAAAAAATATACGGAGACCCTAGTCTTGAACCAATATATTTCGGAGGATGTTGTAACAATCCAGATATTTGTTTTGTCTTTATGAATCCAACAGCTAGAAATATTGCTGCAGATAAATCATGGCAAGGTCCAAGGTCTCCATGGATAGGAACTAAAAATATTTGGGATTTATTTATGGCAATAAAAATTATTGATGAAGATTTATATCGGGAAATAAAAAGTAAAAAAGGGCGTGAATGGACACCAGACTTTGCCAAAAAAGTTTATAAAAAAGTAGAAAAAAATAAAATATTTATAACCAATCTAGGAAAATGTACACAAATAGATGCAAGGCCTTTACCGGATAAAGTATTTAAAGATTATTTAACTTTAATGGAAAATGAAATAGCGATAGTTAATCCTAAGGTTATAATACTTTTTGGTAATCAAGTAAGTTCAATATTTCTAAAAGAAAAAATATCAGTAAGCACAAGTCGTAAGAAAAAATACATAAAAGAAATCAATAATAAAAAATATACATGTTTTCCTGTTTATTATCCAATTGGAAACGGAAGATTTAATATAGATAAGTCAATCGAAGATATATTGTGGATTAAGGAGGTATATTTTAATGAAATACACAATTAGAAAAGAAAAGAAAGAAGATTGCATGGGCGTCTCTCATGTAATAACAGTAGCATGGAATGAAACTTATAAAGGTATTTTGTCTGATTCCTTTTTGGAAGAAATAAAAACAAATGAAGTAAAAAGAGGTAAAATTATCAAAGAAACATTTGCTACAAAAAATTACAGCACCCTTGTTTTAGAAATAGATAATGAAGTCGTAGGGTTTGTAAACTTTGGAAAAACTGAAGATTTAGAATTTGATAATTGTGGGGAAATATTTGCTCTTTATATTATAAAAAAATATCACCATTATGGTTTTGGCAAAAAACTCGTAGAAGAATCCATTAAAAATTTAAAAGAAATGGGCTTTGATAAAATGCTTATATCTTGTCTAAAAGAAAATCCCACTAACGAATTTTATAAACATATTGGTGGAAGATATATTAAAAATAAAATATATAAACAATTAAATTTACCTGAAAACGTTTATTATTTTGATATCTAGAAAGTAAAATATTACAAAATTCAAATTTTCACATAATTACCATGGAAAATTTATTATAAATTTGGTAAAATATATATGGAGTGATATCATGATTGAAATAGGTATTAGTTATGTAGAATATTTAAATAAATTAAAAAAAGAAGAATTAATAAAAATAATTACAGATTACAATAAAATGTGTGAAATCTTTGATGAAACAAAAATAGAAGATACAAAGTCTAAAAAAGATGTTTTAGTAGAAAAAATAAATGAAATAAAAAATAAATATTTAAAGTATCTTATAATGTCATTAGATCTAAAAGACTATGAGTCATTAAAAAACATATTGAAAAAAAATGATACAAAAACATTGAATGAACATAAAGAATTAATAAATTATTTTATTGATAAACACATTATTTTTCAAAAAGATAACCTAGAGGTTCCAAATGATTTAGAATTTAAATGTTGTTTTAAAAATAAAGATATTTTAAAATATGTAAAAAAATGGAATAGAATATATGATTTAGCAAATGGCATAATTATTGCATATGGTGTTGTAAGTAAAAAATATTTTTCTTTCATCATAAGTGGTATTGAAGAAAAAGATAAAATTATATCCAAACTAGAATTTTATTATAAGAAAGAATATATTATTGAAGATAAAATGATTGTAAGTACAAAATTAAGTAATAAAAAAAGAATAAATAAGTATTTTAAAGATAATAATTATAAATGTTTTACAAATAAAGAATATGTTGAAATGGGGAAAAATATTTATCATCACAATATTAAATCTTATAAAAAGCTTATTAAAACATTAAAAAACTTTTATGTTTTTAAAAACAAAGATATAAAATTTATTGATGATAATATTGTTATTCCATATTTATATAATTCTTTAAATGAAGAAGATATAGCTAATAAGAATCTCGAAGAAACTATTATAAGTCTATTTGAGTTTAAGGGAGATAAATTGAAAAATAAACTGTTACAAGAAATATCTAAAATCAGAAATGAGTTTCCTCTTTGGGAATATCGTGGATTTACTAAAATGGAGGTAAATAAATGAAGAAAAATGGATATACAGTTGTTGAACTAGCAATAGTACTTGGAATTTTTAGTATTTGTTATTTTACAGCAACGTGGGTAATTTCTAGTAAGTTAAATGTTAACTATGAAGAAGGTATGTATAGTCAAAAAATAGCATGTATAGAAAACAATGCTGTATTATATGCCAAAGCCAATGATAAATTGTTTGAAAAAGATAAAACGATTTATGTAACTGTAGATGATTTAGCTAAAGCAAATGCTGTTATAAGTAGTGATGGAGAAGTAATAGATCCAAGAGATGAAAAAAGCTCTATGAATGATATTAAAGTAAAACTAACTATGGAAGGCGACAAAATAACTGCAAAAGTACTAAGTTAAAATATTTTGTGTCAAATTTGTGTCAAATTTTTAGCGTTTTCTTGCATAAATAGATATTAATGAGTATTATAAGTAATGAAAAGGGAGTGTATGTATGTTATATCCATCAATAGATAAACTATTAAATATAGTTGACTCTAAGTACAAATTGGTTCATGTAGCTTCAATAAGAAGTAAGCAAATGCTTGAAAATAATCACTATCAAATGAAGGAAAATGAATATAGAAATAAGAAAAGTTTAGGTAGAGCACTTGAAGAAGTTGAAGCAGGATTGATAAAAATTATCGAAGAACCGCAAAAATAACTTGATTATTTTATCAATATATGATAAGATATTCTTGTTCTCGGGGAATTAGCTCAGTTGGCTAGAGCACCACGCTTGCACCGTGGGGGTCGCGGGTTCGAGTCCCACATTCTCCACCAATTGAACATCAAAGTCCTTAATTAGGGACTTTTTATTTTGCAATTTTTAATTTATTTGCTATAATATCCTTGTTGGTGATACAAATTGAAAAAGAAAAAATTAGATATAATATATGAAGATAAATATCTTATTATAATTAATAAGCCAAGTGGAATTTTAACAATATCTAGAGATAATAGTTATGACAAGAATTTATATGATGAAGTAAAAGAATATATAAAAAAGCAAAATCCTAAAAATAAAATATTTATAGTTCATAGATTAGATAAGGATACTTCTGGGTTAATAGTTTTTGCTAAAAGTGAATTAGTAAAAAGAAAATTACAAGACAATTGGACAGAAGTAAAAAGATATTATTATGCAGTAGTAGAAAAAACATTAACTCAAAATGGTCATTTAGAAGACTACTTATTTGAAACAAAGACTCATGATGTAATAATAACTAAAGATAAGAAAAAAGGAAAATTAGCTATAACAGATTTTGAGGTAATAAAATATAATACTAAATACAGTCTATTAAATATAAATATTAAAACAGGAAGAAAAAATCAAATTAGAGTTCAGCTTGCTAATATAAATCATCCGATTGTGGGTGATAAAAAATATAGTAAAAAATGTAGCACGCCAATGTGTTTACAAGCTTATAAGTTGCAATTCATCCATCCAATAAGTAATGAATTATTAAATATTGAAATAAAAATAAATCACAATTTTCAAAATTTGATTAATTAGGGGTTGCATTAAAATTTTTAAAGTGCTATAATTGACCCAATCAGTGATGAAGGAATTTACGACTCTGGAGCTGAATCGTTAAATCGCGTTAAGATAAATTAAGTTAAATAAAAGGATGGTACCGTGCATAAAGCACTCCTTGTGTACCATTCTTTTTTATTTTTAAGGGAGGAAATTTTATGACATTATTTGAAGAATTAAAATGGAGAGGATTAGTAAATGATATAACTAGTCCAGATGTTGAAGAAGCTATTAATAAAGGTGGATTAAAGTTTTATATAGGTGTAGATCCAACTGGAGATTCACTTCATATTGGTCATTACTGTACTGTAATAGCTACATCAAAAAGATTAATGGAAGGAGGACATACACCGATAATTATTGCTGGTGGTGGAACAGGATTAATCGGAGATCCAAAACCAAATGTTGAAAGACCAATGATTAGTAAAGAAGCCGTTGCTCACAATATTAAGTGTATACAAAATCAAATCAGTACTATCCTTGGTGGAAAAATTGAAATAGTAAATAATGCTGATTGGTTATGCGAAATGAAAGCTATCGATTATCTTAGAGATTTTGGTAAATTCTTTAATGTTAATTATATGCTAGCTAAAGATACGGTAAAAAGAAGATTAGACATTGGAATAACTTATACAGAATTTTCATATATGTTACTTCAATCAATTGACTTCTTAAAGTTATATGAAGAACACGGTGTAACAATGCAAGTCGGAGGACAAGACCAATGGGGAAATATTACATCAGGACTTGAACTTATAAGAAAGGTACATGGAGCAGATGTAAAATGTTATGGATTTACAGTTCCTTTAGTAACTAGAAGTGATGGTTCTAAATTTGGTAAGAGCGAATCTGGTGAAGCATTATGGCTAGATATTAATAAAACTAGTTCATATGAATTATATCAATACTTTATTAATGCTGAAGATGAAAAAGTTATTGAATACTTAAAGAAATTAACATTCTTAACAAAAGAAGAAATTGAAAAATTAGAAGCAAGCCTAAAAGAACATCCAGAAGAAAGAAAAGCACAAAAAGCTTTAGCTAAAGAAATAATTACTTTCTTACATGGTGAAGAAGAATACAAAAAAGCACTTCATATCTCTGAATCTTTATTCTCAGATAAAATTTGGGAATTAACAGCAGATGAAATAATTGAAAGTATTAAAGATGTTCCAAGATTTGCAGTTGCAAATGAAGATAATCTTGTTGATGTATTAGTTGATAATAAAGTAGTATCAAGTAAGAGAGAAGCAAGAGAAATGATTTCTTCGGGAGCAGTAAGTATTAATAATGAAAAAGTAAAAGATTTAGATAAAGTAATAACAAATAAAGATGCAATAGATGGCAAAGTTTTACTTATTAAAAAAGGTAAAAAGAATTACTTTATGGGACTTATGGAAAAATAAGTCCTTTTTTCATATAATAAAAAAAGCTAATCTCTTTTAATTTTAGAATTAGCTCCGATAAACCAGTCAATTGAAATGTTATATTCTCTGGCTATTTGATATAAGAATGCAGTAAGAATTAAAGTATTTCCCTTTTCATAAGCACATACTGTAGATGGAGAAGTATTAAGTATTTTAGCTAAATCTTTTTGCTTAATATTATATAAATTTCTAACATAGACAATTCTTTTTCCAATTTCTTCTTTATTTAAAGTTTTATAAGTATAAAATACTTTTTTGTTTCTAGATAAGCCAGTTAAATAATCTATACTAACTTTATAAAAATTTGCTAATGTAACTAAATGTTTCAAAGGTATAATTTTCTTGCTTTTTTCCCATTCGGCATAGGTTTGTTGACGAACTCCGAGAATTTCCCCAACAGCTTTTTGAGTAAGATTGTTGTATTCTCTTAACTCAAACAATTTGTCATTTTCCAATTTCACTCACCAGTTTAATTTTCCCATTATTTTAATAAATATTCAGAAAAATACAGACAAGTACGAAAATATTTGGTATAATTTAAATGAAAGAGTTGATTTTATGAAAGAATATTTGGAGTTAAGCCATGAGCTGGCTAGAAAACAAATGCAAGAAAAAATAACATTAGAAATAATATATGAATTCTTAATACTTAATGCCGAAGAGATGGAAGTTACAAGAATAGATGATGTAAATATATTTAAAGAAGAAGAATATGTACAATTAGTAGATAGTGCTATTAAAAATATAAACAGTAAAACAAAATTAAATTTAAAAAGAACATCAAACAAGATTTATTTAGGTAAAAATAACTAGTTTAACCATTTTTTAATTCATAAATTACTTATGAAAGGAGAAGACTATGTATCCAAATTATTACCAAAATACAAATCGTGGTTTTGTGGTACCTTTTTTATTAGGAGGTTTAGCTGGTGGAGCTGCAGTGGGTTTAACTAGACCAAGACCAATATATAATGTTGCACCTGGAGCAAGTGGATATCAAAATATGCCATACACACCTGGAGTGCCATTTTATAATAGTTCATATAGTTATTACCAACCAATACCAAGAGTATACTATTATTAAATAATACTAGTAAGATTTCTCAAAAGAATTAAATATAATGCTTAAAAAAGTAAAATAAATAATTAATGTTGAGCCACCATAGCTTAAAAAAGGCAAAGGTATTCCTATAATAGGAAGAAGACCTAGGTTCATCCCAATATTAATGATTTGCCCAAATAGAAAAATACTTGTAAAAGATATTAATATATATTTTAAAGTATTTTTTTTCATGTTTATAATTTTATTTATTAAAAATAAATCCATTAAAAAATAACATGAAAGAATTATAAAACCACAAAGATAACCGAAATTGCTAATACTAAATGCAAAAATAAAATCTGTCGGAGCTTCAGGTATATATAAAGATACTTTACCCAGTCCAGTTCCTAAAAGACTTGATGAGCCCATAGCAACTAAAGCATTTTCTAACTGATAACTACTCATAGTTTTAAATGTTATAAGTCTTTCAACTCTATAAAAGAAACTAGTACCTATCAAATTAATTAGTAAATCTTTATTATATAAATAAAGTAAAATAAATCCTCCAATAAATAAAGCAATTAATATAAAAACTATTGTAAACCAAAACTTATGAATATCACTAAAGATTAAAATAGCTAAAGTTATAACTAAGAAAAATATAATTGCACCACTGTCAGGTTCTAAAAAAACTAATACTGAAGGAATAAGAATGAGAATTGCAACTTTTAATAAAAATATAAATTCAGATTTAATACCAGTACTTTTAAATTTACCAGCAAGATCACTTAACATAATGGCTAAACTTAATTTAGTAAGTTCACTAGGTTGGAATGACAATCCTTTAATTGTAATCCACGCCTTAGCACCATTAATTACTTTTCCAAACACCAGGACATAAATTAGTAAAACAATTGAAATAATGTATAAAATAAATGAATACTTAAAAATATTTTTAGTATTAATACATTTTGAAACTATAAAAATAAAAATTCCAATTCCATACCAAATTATTTGTTTTATTAAATTATGATTATATAAACTACTTAAATATTTAGCATTATACATATCTAAAAAACTAATAATCATAATTATTAGAAAAGGAATAAAAAAAATTAATTTATTATCTAAAATTTTCTTCATAAAAATATTATGTGTATTTTTTTCCTATTTATCATAAAATATACTAGAGGTGTAAATATGAACAAATTGCCTAATGTGTTTGCAAGTCCCATAAATAAAAAATTAAATAACTATCAAGATCTATATCGCAGTGATAGCGCCACAAAAAGTTATAATCCTAAAGATATAAATAAAAAGATTAATGAAATATTTGGTTCACTAAATCATGTTTATAAAAGTAGGGTAAGAATTACTATGGATGATGGTATTCATCGAAGAAGAAATCGTAGGAAAAACAAACATTAACTTACT